>Ga0255342_1000382_pt1 | contig 79002 bp, 77 predicted proteins | sample wastewater_treat_3_FD_192416 | JGI IMG/M metagenome (GOLD analysis project Ga0255342, IMG submission 192416) | Wastewater microbial communities from Lulu Island WWTP, Vancouver, Canada - plant14 | ecosystem: Engineered > WWTP > Wastewater > Unclassified | place: Canada: Vancouver, British...
TGCCGGGGTCGCCCGCTGCCCGCACGGCGTGGATCGGCCCGGCGATCGGGCCCTGCTGCTACGAGGTGGGCGAGGAGGTCGCCGCGGCCCTGGCCGTGGCGACGTCGGCGGCCGTGATCCGGCGAGGTGCGGGAGCGGTCCGGCCCCATGCCGACCTCGGGCGCGCCGTGGCCCACCAGCTCGCCGCCGGCGGCGTGGGCGAGATCCGCCGCCTCGGCCTCTGCACCCGCTGCGGCGGCGCCGGCCTCCACAGCTACCGGCGCGACGGCCGGCGCGCGGGGCGCAACGTCTCCTGGATCGTGCGCGACTGAGCGCGCGGGTCCTCAGAAGCTCAGCTGGCTGCGGCGGAAGCCGCGGGCGGCGCGGCCGAAGGCGCGCAGCTGGCCGCAGGCGGCGCTCACGTCGTCGCCGCGGCGTTTCCGGATGGTGGCGGTCAGGCCGTGCCGCTCGAGCCGGGCGCGGAAGGCGGCGACCCGCTCCGGCGCCGGCGGCTGCCACTCGGCGGGCAGGACCGGATCGGGGTTGAACGGGATCAGGTTCACCTTGGCGCGCAGGCCGCCGAGCAGGGCCGCGAGCGCGCTCGCATCCCCGTCGGCGTCGTTGAAGCCGGCGATCAGCAGATACTCGAAGGTGTGCCGGCGCCGGGGCTCCAGGGGAAAGCGCCGCAGGGCGGCGAGCAGCTCGGCGAGCGGATAGATGCGATTGACCGGCATCAGCTCGGAGCGCCGCCGGTCGTCCGGGGCGTGGAGCGAGACCGCGAGGTGCGGCCGCTCGGGCCAGCGCGCCAGCTCGTCGAGCCCCGGCACCAGCCCGGCGGTGGAGAGGGTTATCCGGCGCGGGGAGATCGTGGGGGCCATCACCGCGAGCGCGCTGCGAACGGCGTCGAGGTTGAGGAGCGGCTCGCCCATCCCCATGAAGACGAGGTTCAGCCGCCCTTCGCTCGCCGCGAGCGTCCGGATCGCCCAGACCTGTCCCGCGATCTCGGCCGGGGTCAGGTTCCGCCCCGCGCCCCAGTAGCCGGTCACGCAGAAACGGCAGGCGAGCGCGCAGCCCGCCTGGCTCGAGATGCAGAGCGTGCGCCGGTGGCGGTCGGGGATGTCGACCGCTTCGATCGTGGCCCCGTCTTCGAGCCGGAAGAGGTATTTCGTGGTCCCATCCCGGGAAGCGTGGCGATCGGCGACCGCCGGCAGGGTGATCCGGAAGCGTTCGGCGAGCGCCGCGCGCAACGGCCGGGAGAGCTCGGTCATCGCCGCGAAGTCGAGGACGAACCGGAGGTGGATCGCATCCCAGAGCTGGCGCGCCCGGTAGGCCGGTTCGCCGAGCGGCGCGAGCGCCGCCGTCATCTCCTCGCGGGTCAGCCCGAGGAGGTTCGGGCGCGGATCGAGGCTTGCCACCGCCGGCGCGGCGAGCCGCGGTTCCGGGGTGGGCACGGGGGCGGATCGCAAGGTGGCGGGATTATGCGGTCGCGCTTTCCGGGGTGTCAAACCGTGCGTGCTAGCCTTGCGCGGCCGTGAGCATCCCATGACGACCCGCGCTTCCGAGGCGTTCGCGCCATGGTCCGATCCCCGGGTGGGAGAGCTCGTCGCCGCGGCCGGGTTGCGGCAGGCGGTCTGGACCCCGCTGGCGGGGGATCTCTCGGCCCGCCGCTATGCGCGGGCACGCGCGCGCGACGGCCGGACGGCGATCGTGGCCGCCTACCCGGACGCGCTGCGGGCGCAGCTCGACCGCTACCTCGCCGCCACCGAGCTCTGTCACGCCGCCGGAGTGCGGGTCCCCGCGGTGCTGGCCGCCGACGCGCCGGCCGGTCTCGTCGTGCTCGAAGACCTCGGTCCGCGCACCCTCTGGGAGGAGGCCGGGCGGGGCTGGGCGGCGCTCGCCCCGTACTACCGGGCGGCGCTCGAGAGCGCCCGCCGGATCGCCGGGATCCCCGCAGCGGCGGTGGCGGCGCTCGGCAACCCGCCGCTCGACGCGGCGCTGCTCCTCCGGGAGGTCGAGATCACGATCGAGGTCCTGCTTCTGCCCCGCGGGCTGCTCCGCGCGGGCGAGGAGGAAGAGCGCCTGCGAGCCGCCCTGACCGGCCTCTGTCGGCACCTCGGGAGGGTGGCACCGGTGGCCTGCCATCGCGACTACATGGTGCGCAACCTCCTGCCCGTCGGCGATGGCGAGGTGGCGGCGGTCGGGGTCATCGACCATCAGGACCTGCGCCTTGGCCCTCCCTGGTACGACCTCGCCTCGCTCTGCAACGACTCGCTCTTCCCGCCGCCCGAGCTGGTCGAGGTCTGGCTCGATGGCGCCGGCTGGCGCCCGGCCGGCGGTCCGGACGACTACCATCGCGCCGCCGCGCAGCGCTGCCTGAAAGCCGCCGGGACGTTCGCGTCGTTCGCGGCGCGGGGCGAACCACGGCATCTGCCGCTCGTCGCCCCGACGCTCGGCCGGGCGCTCGCCCACCTCGAACGGGTTCCGGAAGGCGTGGCGATCGCCGGGGCGCTCGCGCCGCGATGGCGCCGGGAGCTCGCCCCCGGCCTTTGCTAGACTGGACGCGGTCGCGGCGTTTCCGCCGCGGGAGGTTTCTGGAATGCCGCGAGTCGGAGTGCCCGAGCTGCTCGTCATCCTGGTCATCGTCATCGTCATCTTCGGCGCCACGAAGCTGCCCCAGCTCGGCAAGGGCCTCGGCGAGGGGATTCGCAACTTCCGCAAGGGTCTGCGCGGCGACGACGGCAGCAACGACCAGGACGGCAAGGAGAACGGCCGGTAGCGCAGCCTGCCGCCGCGGCCACCGCCGCGGCGCGGATCGAAAGCAGCAGCAGGAGAACGGGGAGAGCCGCCGCCCTACCGGCGGGGGGCGCGCTTGGCGCGCGCGCTCGTCTCGGTGAGCCCGAGAGAGCTCAGCTTGTTGCGCAGGGTGTTGCGGTGGACGCCGAGGCTGCGGGCGGAGCGGCAGAAGTTCCAGTCGTGGCTGCGCAGCGAGGCGGTGATGAACTGCCGCTCGAACTCCTGCCGGGCCTGCTCCAGGGTCAATCCCTGATCGACGAGCTCATCGACGATTTCGAGCAGACGCCCGTTCAGGTTGCGCGTGGCCACGACCGTTTCCCTCCCCCCGGCTTCCCTGGCCGGTTGCAGATCCCGTCCGGGAGCGCCGCCGCTCCCGGACAGGCAGATCACTTCAGCTCCAACCGGTCCCCGAGGTAGATGGGGTAGCGCGACTCCAGGATGCGCGCCGTCGCGGAGCGCCGCTTGACCGAGAGCACGGAGAGCTCGCCGAGGACGACCGGCGGGAACCCCTGCCGGTTCTCGCGGTAGACGGTGAAGATGTCGCCGGGGCTCAGGTTGTCCTCCGCCCCCCGGTCGATGAAGACGACCTGGTCCTGCCCGATCGAGACCGCGCCGAGGAACGCATGGATGATCGTGGGAGCGGTCACGTCCGCGCCGGTCGGCGACGGATCGTTGGCGGGACGCATCGGCGAGCGCCGGGCGAGCGGTACCGGCTCGGCCTCGAACGGCACCAGCCGGGCACCGACCGTGATGCCGTCGCAGGAGTGGACGATCTCGCCGATCGCGTCGGTCGGCTGGACCGACAGGACGCGGACCCGTCCGAGGTAGCGATAGAAGCGGCCGAACGGCTTGCGGGTCTGCGGGTGGCGGATCACCGCCTGCGGCTCCACCGCGGTGAGGACGGTTCCCGGCGCCAGCCCGGCGCCCTCGCCGCCGTCGAGATAGACGATGTCGCCGACATCGAGGCGGTACTTCACCGTGTCGACGATGCCGAAGACCCCTTCCTTCGTCGTTCCCTTCTCGCCCGGCAGGCGCGGCGAGAGCGCCTGGTACTCCGAGCCGGTGATGGCGAGGGCGAACGTCTCGTCCTCGTCGCCCACGTAGCCGGTGCAGTAGATGTCGTCCTCGTAGCCGAGGGGCTGGGGCGGACCGCTCGCCGCGGGATCGAAGATGGCTCCGGTCCGGCCCTCGGGCTCCGCGTCGGAACCGGCACCCGTCTCGGCGATCACGTCGCCCTCGGCGTCGTACGCCCCGGTCTCCTCCGCGAGCGGCGCCATCGGCGTCACCGCGACGTCGAGCACGAGCGGATCGCCGGGGTAGATCCAGTGCGCGTCGAGCACGTACTGGTTCCGCTCCCAGATCTGGGGCCAGAGGTACGGATCTCCGAGGTGTTGCCTCGCGAGGGCCCAGAGGGTGTCGCCGGGAACCACGACGTGGACCCGGCTGCCCTCCGGAAACTGCGTCGGGGGATCCCAGGCGGTCCAGTGATCGCCGGTCCAGTGGAGGGGAGAAGGCGGGCGATCCGCCGCGCCGGCCAGCGGCACGAGCAGCAGGCCGACGATCAGAGTGGAGAGGAGCGAACGAAGCAACATGCCGGATCCTCCTGTCACCGTCGAGGCCGGGACGCGGACTGCGTGAAAAAGCATAGCAAGGTTACGGATCGGAGGTCGCGCTGTCAAGCGAAAAATTCCGCGAAGTCTCATCGTTGCGTGAGTTAAGGAGATGGTGAGCTGCTCCGCAGCCGCTCGGCGGCGCGATCGGCCGCCTCGGTGAGCGGGAAGTGATCGAGCACCGTTTCGAAGGCCGCCCGCGCCCCCTCGGGGTCGCCGGCCCGGGCGCGCAGGACGCCGAGCTGGAAGAGGGCGTCGGGAACCTTGTTGCCGGCCGGATAGCCTTCGATGAGGGCGCGCATCGTCGCCTCGGCGGCGGCGTCATCGCCGCGCTTCATCTGCGCCGCGCCGATCCAGAAGAGGGCGTTGTCGGCGAGCTCGCTCTCGGGGTACTGCGTCACGAGAGCGCGGAACGCGGCCTCGGAGGCGGTGAGATCGCCGGCGTCGTAGAGGGCCAGAGCCGCTTCGTAAGAGCTCCGCACGTCGCCCCCGAGTGGCACGGCCGGGGGTGGCGGGGCGCTCGGGAGCAGGAGCTCGGAGGCTTCGACCGCGGGCAGCGGCGGGGTCGCGGTCGCCGCCGGGATCTCGACCAACGGCGGCGCCTCGACGCCCGCCGGCGGGGCGGCGGCGCGCGGCACGGCCGGCTCGGCGCGCAGCCGGGCGAGCTCGGCCTCGTGCGCCGCCACCTTTTCCTCGAGCGCGCGGACGCGATCGGCGAGGACCGTGACGTCGTGATGGGCGCGCCGGGGCCCTCCCCAGGAAGCGCATCCTCCGAGCAGGAGCGTCGCCGCGAGGAGGAGCGGGACCGGAACGCGCCGCGCTCTCATCCCGCCTCCTTGGCGGCGCGGCGGGTCCAGTCGCTCGCGGGGTAGCTCTCGCGCAGCCGCGCGAGGGTCTGATCGGCCTCCTCGCCGCGGTCGAGCCGGCGGTAGGCGACGGCGAGGCGGTAGAGGAGCTCGTCGTTGCCGCTGAAGTCCGGGTATTCGGCGAGCACCCCTTCGAACCGCTTGACCGCGGCCTGCGGCAGCCGGAATCGGGAGTAGAAGATGCCGACGCCCATCTCGTGGGCCGCCAGCCGGTCGCGCACCGTGCGCAGCTCGGCGTGCGCCTGCTCGGCTTCGGGGGTGTCCGGATAGATCCGGAGCAGCTCCTCGAGAGCTTCGCGCGCCTGATGGGTGACCTTCTGGTCGCGATCCGGCCGCTCCATGCGCCCCGTGAGGCTGCGGGCGATCTGGAGCTGCACGTACGCCGCGCGATCGCTGGTCGGGAAGCGGTTGCGGAAGTCGCGGTACCGCGCCTCGGCCTGGATGAAGTTCTCGTCGTGCCCCTGGAGGAAGAGCGAGTCGGCGGCGAGCAGGAGCGCCTCGCGCCCGCCCGGCGAGTTCGGCTCGACCTCGAAGGCGTGGGTGAAGTACGGCCGGGCGGCCGCGTACTTGTCGAGCGCGAAGAGGCGCTTGCCCTCGGCGAGGGCTTCGGCCGCCGAGAGGCGCAGGATCGGATCCTCGCGGCGAGTGCGGCCGCTGCAGCCGAGCGCGAGCGCGACGAGCGCGAGCAGGAGCAGGGTCCGGGCGGGTCTGGAGCTCATCGGGCGGTCTCCTCGATCCGGGCGCGCAGCCGCCGGATGGCGGCGGCCGGATCGGCGGTGGCGAAGACGGCGGCGCCGGCGACCACGGTGTCGACGCCGCTGGCGATCACCTCGCCGACGTTGCCGTGGTCGATGCCGCCGTCCATCTCGATCTCGGTCTGCAAACCGCGGGCCGCGAGCGCCGCGCCCAGCTGGCGCGCCTTGGCCAGGCTCGCGGGCAGGAAGCGCTGCCCGGCGAAGCCCGGGTTGACCGACATCAGGAGCACGAAATCGGCGGTGGCGAGAACCTCTTCGAGCAGCGCCACGGGGGTCGCCGGGTTGACCGCCACCCCCGCCTGCGCGCCGCCGTCCCGGATCTGGGTGAGCAGGCGGTCGAGGTGGACGGCCGCCTCCCAGTGCACGGCCACCCGGTCGGCGCCCGCCTCCAGGAAGGCGCCGAGGAGCCGCTCGGGCCGTTCGATCATCAGATGGACGTCGAGCGGCAGCGGGCTGTGGCGTTTCAGCGCCGCCACCATCGGGATGCCGAAGGTGAGGTTCGGCACGAAATGCCCGTCCATGACGTCGACGTGGACGAGGTCGGCGCCGCCCGCCGCGCACTGCCGCACGGCGGTCGCGAGATCGGCCGGATCGGCCGCCAGCACCGAGGGGGCGATGCGCACCGGCCGCCTCACGTTTCGCGGCCCCCAGGTCCGGAGACGACGAGCGAAACGGTACGCCGCCGCGGCAGCGGATGGCCGGCGGGGGGATCCTGCCGGAGCACGATGCCCGGCGGCAGCCCCTCGTACGGCTCGAAGATGACGTTGCCGAAGCGGATGCCGCGCGCCTCGAGGAGGCTGCGGACCGGTTCGTAGCGGCGGTTGACGAGGTCGGGCATCAGGTAGCGGCCGCGGCCGACGCTCTCGCTCGCCACCAGCAGGTCGACGCCCCGTTCGCGCGAGATCGTGCTGCCGGCGGCGGGACTCTGGCCGATCACGCCGCCGCGCGCCGAGGCGCTCGCGACGTGGAACGCGTGTCCGATCCCGAGCCCTTCGGCTGCCAGCGTCACCTGGGCGGCGGCGAGCGCCTGGCCGGTCAGGTCGGGCACCCGCGCGAGCCGGGGACCGAGGGAGACGGTCAGCTCGAGCCGCGCTCCGCGCTTGACCAGGCTGCCGGCCGGCGGCCGCTGCTCGAGGACCCGTCCCGCCGCCATCCGGTCGTCGTAGCGGCCGGTGCCGGCGCCGGTGGCGCGACGCACGTCGAGGCCGGAGTCGTTGGCGAGCGCCGCCGCTTCCGTCTCGGTGAGCCCCACGAGCTCGGGCACCCGGGTCACGCCCCGCCGGACGAACAGGCTGAACGAGACGTAGGCGCTGACCATGAAGAGCATGGCGAGCAGGAATGCATAGGCCGCCCGGAGCGGCCATCTGAGCCAGCGCGAAGCCATCGGGGCCGCAGTCTAGCAGCCCGGCCGGTCCCGCTCGCGCGAATAGACTCTGCCGCCATGGTGGAGCTGCCCCCGCTCGGCGCGCACGTCTCCGCCGCCGGCGGTGCCGCGGCGGCGATCGGCCGGGGTGTCGAGCTCGGCTGCACCGCGCTCCAGATCTTCGTCAAGAGCCCGAACCAGTGGCGGGCGCGCCCGCTCCCCGCGGCCGCGGCGGCCGAGTTCCGTGCCGCGCGGGCGGCGAGCCCGATCGGCCCCGTGGTCGCGCACGCCGCCTACCTGATCAACCTCGCGGCGCCGCCGGGAGAGACGCGGGAGCGTTCGCTCGCGGCGCTCGCCGACGAGCTCGCGCGGGGTGCCGCACTCGGTCTCGACGCCCTGGTCGTCCATCCCGGAGCGCACCTCGGCGCCGGCGCGGAGGCCGGGCTCGTCCGCGTCGCGGCCGCCCTCGACGAGGTGCTGGCCGCCGTTCCGGCCGGTGCGCCGCGGCTGCTGCTCGAGATCACCGCCGGTCAGGGGACGGTGCTCGGCTCGCGGCTCGAGGAGCTCGCCCGGATCGTCGAGCTCGCCGCGTGCGGCGAGCGGCTCGGCGTCTGTCTCGATACCTGCCACGCCTTCGCCGCCGGCTATCCGCTCCACGAAGCGGCCGGCCACGAGGCGCTCCTCGCGGAGCTCGACCGGCTCCTCGGGCTCGCCCGGCTCGGGGCGATCCACCTCAACGACTCGCAGGGGGCGTGTGGTTCGCGGCGCGACCGCCACGCGAACATCGGCGAGGGGGAGATCGGGACGGCCGCCTTCCGGCGGCTCCTGCGCGACGAGCGCTTGCGCCGGGTGCCGATGCTGCTCGAGACGCCGCTCGGCGACGACGGCGCCGGCCACGCCCGGGACCTCGCGACGCTGCGCCGGCTGGCCGGCGACGTGCGGCTCAGCGGCCGCGGTCGACGCGCCGCCCGACGAGCCGGTTGATCACCGCACGCGGATACGAACCGCGAGCCGGCGCGATGGCGGCGAGGGCCTTGTCGATCTGCGCGAGCGCGGCGTCGAGGCCGGCGACGGGGTTTTCGAGCCAGAGGAGCTTGCCGTCGCCGCCGACGAGGAAGAGCGCCGGGGCGGGCGCGGGCTCGCCCTCGCCGCCGGCCGGAACCCCGTAGGCGGCGGCGAAGTCGCGGTCGTCACAGAGCAGCGGGAAGCCGAGGGCGAGCTCGCCCTGCAGCGCCTTGAGCGTGGCGAGCGGCAGCGGCGAGAGGCCGAGCGGCCGGGCCCGCTGGCGGGCGAGCGCCGGGCGGGCGCGGGCGAGTGCCTGGAGATCGGCGCGCACCCGCGCGTCGGCCTCGCCGCGGAAGACGTAGAGCACCACCGCGTACCACGGCAGCTCGTCGCGCAGCGAGAGGAGCGCGTCCTCGGTCGAGGTGAGGTCGAAATCGGGAGCCGCGTCGCCGGGGGAGAGTGGCATCGGTTTCCTCCTCGTCGGCCGTCCGCGCGGGCCTCAGGAGCCCGGCCGCAGCACGGCGGGCAGGTTCTTCGCGAGATCGAAGTAGAGCACGGTGAGCATGAGCAGCACGATCAGCGCCAGCCCGGTCTGGTTGACCCGCTCCTTGACCCGGTCGGGCAGGTCGCGCCGCAGCGTCGACTCGACGAGCAGCAGCGCGATCTGGCCGCCGTCGAGCACCGGGATCGGGAAGAGGTTGAGCAGCCCGATCGAGGTGCTGATCACCGCCATCAGGTAGACGAGGCTCTTCCAGCCGGCGCGGGCCGCCTGGCCGCTCTGGGCGGCGATCTCGATCGGGCCGGCGAGCGCGCTGCGCGCCTTGACCTCGCGGGTGAAGATCTTGCCCACGACCACCAGGCTCTGGCGGGCGATCTCGCCGTTGAAGCGGAGGCTCTCGACGAAGGCGCGCGCCGGGCCGTAGCGCTGCTGGAGGGAGAGCAGGACGCCGATCCGCCCCTTGCCGTCCACCGTCGCGGGCACGACCGTGATCGCGAGCGGCGCGCCGCCGCGCACGATCTCGAGCCGCACCGGGGTCCCGGCCCGCGTCTCGATGTGGGCGATCAGCTCGGCGGCGTTGGCGAGGCTGCGGCCGTCGACCGCCCGGACCTCGTCGCCGACCCGCAGGCCGGCTTCTGCCGCCGGGGCTCCGGCCACCAGCTGCGCGATCCGGGGCAGCAGGCGCGGGTAGATGCCGGCGTCGCCGATCTCGTACTCTGCGAGCCGGGCGGGCACGACGGTGAAGAGCAGCCGCTCGCCGTCGCGCTCCACCTCCACGGCGAGCTCGCGCCCCACCGAGGTCATGATCGCGAACGCCACCTGTTTCCACTGCTCGACCGGACGGGCGTCGATGGCGACGATCCGGTCGCCGGGGCGGATCCCCGCCGCGTCGCCCGGCGAGCCCGCCTCGACGGTGCCGACCTCGGCGGGGATCGACTGGAGCGCGGGCACGTCGACGCCGACCATGAAGAGCCCGGCGACGAGCAGCACCGCGAGCACCCCGTTCATCGCCGGCCCGGCGAGGTAGACGAGGATCCGCTGCCAGCGCGGCCGGTTCGGGAAGTCGCGCGGATCGTGCCCCTCCTCGTCCGGATCCTCGCCGGCGAGCTTGACGTAGCCGCCGAGCGGCACCGCGGAGATCCGGTAGTCGGTCTCGCCGCGCCGCCGGCCCCAGAGCCGCTTGCCGAAGCCGAGCGAGAAGGTGAGCACCCGCATCCGGAAGGCCTTGGCCACGAGCAGGTGCCCCGCTTCGTGCACGAAGATGATCACCCCGAGGGCGAAGACGAAGGCGAGGACGTTGCCGAGAATATGGAGCATGGATCCGAGGCCGCGCCCGCGGCGCGGCGGCCCAGCCTATCGCGGCCGGCGATGGCGCGCCAGGACTTCCTTCGCCTCGCGCCGCCCCCAGGCGTCCCAGGCGAGCGCGGAGGCGAGCGTGGCGACCGGCTCCGGGCGGTGGCGGTCGAGGACCTCGGCCACGCTGTCGAAGATCGCCGGGAAGGGGAGCTCGTCGGCGAGGAAGGCGGCCACCGCCTCCTCGTTGGCGGCGTTGAGCACCGCCGGCGCGCTCGGTCCCGCCGCGAGCGCCTGCCGCGCCATGCGGACGCTCGGGAAGCGGCGGTCGTCGAGGGCGAGGAAGGTGAGCTGACCGAGGGCGGCGAGGTCGAGGCGGGGGAAGGTGTTCTCCCACCGCTCGGGGTAGGCGAGCGCGTACTGGATCGGGAAGACCATCTCGTTGCCGGCGAGCTGGGCGATCCAGGAGCCGTCCCGGTACTCGACGAGCGAGTGGACGATCGACTGCGGATGGACGACCACGTCGATCCGCTCGGGCGGGAGGGCGAAGAGGTGGCTCGCTTCGATCAGTTCCAGCCCCTTGTTCATCAGGGTCGCCGAGTCGACGGTGATCTTCGGCCCCATCTTCCAGGTCGGATGCCGGAGTGCCTCGGCGGGCCGGATCGCCTCCCAGGTCGCTTCGTCGCGGTGCAGGAACGGGCCGCCGGAGGCGGTCAGCACCAGCCGGCTGACCTCCTCGGGGGCTCCGGCCCGCAGCGCCTGATGGAGCGCCACGTGCTCGCTGTCGAGCGGCAGGATCGCCGCGCCGGTGCGCGCCGCGAGGGCGGTGAGCAGGCCGCCGGCGACCACCAGCGACTCCTTGTTGGCGAGCGCCACGTCCTTGCCCGCCGCGAGCGCCGCGTGCACCGGCTCGAGCCCGGCGGCGCCGACCATCGCCGCGACCACCCGGTCGACTTCGGGATCGGTGGCGACGGCCACGAGGCCCTCCATCCCGGCGAGCGCCTCGGTGCCCGGCGGCAGCAGCGCGCGCAGCGCCGGCAGCGCGGTCTCGTCGTAGACGGCCACCCGGGGCACCCGGAGCTCCCGGGCGAGCGCCGCGAGCTCCTCGAGGCGGTGTCCGTGCGCCGCGAGCGCCCGGACCGCCAGGCGGCCGGGGTGATGCCGCACGACCTCCACGGCGCTGGCGCCGATCGAGCCGGTGGCGCCGAGCAGCGCGAGCTGCTGGCTCATGGCCGGGCCGGCACGCCCAGCCAGAGGAGCCCGGCGAGCAGGACGGGGGCGGCGAAGAGGAGCGCGTCGAGGCGGTCGAAGACGCCGCCGTGCCCGGGGAAGATCCCGCCCGAATCCTTCACCCGCGCACCGCGCTTGAGCAGCGACTCGACGAGATCGCCGGTCTGCGAGGCGAAGGCGGTTGCGGCGCCGACGAGGAGCAGCTCGCCACGCACGGCGCCGAGGTACCAGAGGCTCCAGACCGCGGTGGCGGCGACGCTCGTCACGAAGCCCGCGATCGCCCCCTCCCACGACTTCTTCGGGCTCACCACCGGGGCGAGCCGGTGGCGGCCCCAGGCGGTGCCGATGTAGAACGCCGCGCTGTCGCCGAGCCAGACGATCGCGAAGAGGAGGAAGACCCACCACGGGTCGAAGCGGGCGAGCGCGTAGAGGCTGGCGATCGGCAGCGCGAAGTAGGGGATCCCGAAGCAGAGCACCGCGAGCGCGGGCAGCGCCTGTTCGACCGGGGTGCGGGCGAAGAGCACCAGCATGGCGCAGCCGACCGCGAGCAGGAGGGCGGCGGCGAGGAGGACCGGACCCGCCGGCCAGGCCGGCCCGGCGTCGAGCGCCGCGGCGAGCCCCCAGGCGGCGAGCGGGGCGAGCGGCACGAGGGCGCCGAGCGGGGCATCCGGCGCCACCGGCCGGACGAGGCGGACGAACTCCCACGCCGCCCAGGTGATGAAGAAGGCGACGACGACGAAGAAGCCCGCCGCCGGCAGCCGGAAGAGGGCGAGGAGCGCGAGCGGAACGCAGACCGCGGCCGTGAGGAGGCGCTTCATGGCGGCCCGCGCTACGGCGCCGTCTCCCGCTGATCGCCGGGCGACTCCGCCTCCGGCGCGGTGACCCCGCCGAAGCGGCGCTCGCGCTCCTGGTAGGCGAGCAGCGCCGCGAACAGCTCCTCGCGGCGGAAGTCGGGCCAGAGGGTCGGGGTGACCCAGATCTCGGCGTAGGCGATCTGCCAGAGGAGGAAGTTGCTGATCCGCAGCTCGCCCGAGGTGCGGATCAGGAGGTCCGGATCGGGCTGGCCGGCGGTGTAGAGGTACTCCGAGAGCGTCGTCTCGTCGATCTCGACCCGCTTGCCGCTCGCCCAGTCGGCGACGATCCGGCGGCAGGCGTCGACGATCTCGCACCGACCCGAGTAGTTGAGCGCGATGTTGAGCGTCATCCGCTCACCCGTGGCGGTCGCGGCGAGGGCGTGCTCGAGCGCCCGCACCACGGACGGGTCGAGCTCCCGCCACCGCCCGAGGATGCGCAGCCGGATCCCGTTCTCCACCAGCGTGTGCAGCTCCCGGCGGACGTACTCCTTGAGGAGGTTCATCAGGGTCCAGATCTCGAAGCGGGGGCGTTTCCAGTTCTCCACCGAGAAGGCGTAGAGGGTCAGCGCCCCGATCCCGAGCTGGGCGGTCGCCTCGACGGTGTCGCGTACCGCCTCCACCCCGTGCCGGTGCCCTTCGACGCGCGAGAGCTGGCGCGTCTGCGCCCAGCGGCCGTTGCCGTCCATGATCACGGCGATGTGGCGGGGGAGCCGCTGCGGGTCGAGCCGTCGCGCGAGGAGGGCCGCCGGCGATCCGGGCGGGGCGAGACGGTCGAAATCGATCATCCGGGGAAAGCTAACACAGGGCGCCGGAGCGGCGATCCGGCCGGGCTCCGGCCTCCCACTCCGGCCCGCCCAGCGCGGCGGGGTAGCAGACCCGCTCGAGGCAGAGCCCGTGGGCCGGCGCGGTCGGGCCGGCGGCGGCGCGTGCCTCCCCGGCGAGGAGCGCCGCGATGCTCGCCGGCTCCCGCCGCCCCTGTCCGACCTCGATCAGGGTGCCGACGAGGCCGCGGACCATGCCGCGCAGGAAGCCGTCGCCCACGAGGCGCAGCGCGAGCTCGTCGTCATCCTCCTCCCAGGCAGCGTGGAGGAGGGTCCGCACGCTCGTGCGGTGGGCACCACCGGCGAGCGCGAAGGCGGCGAAGTCGTGACGGCCGACCAGGAGGGCAGTGGCCGAGCGGATCGCGTCGAGAGCAAGCGAGCCGTCGAGCTGCCAGGCGAACGGCGCCCGGAACGGATCGACGACGCGGGCGCGGACGATCCGGTACCGGTACTCCCGGGCGGTGGCCGAGTAGCGGGCGTGGAAGCCGTCCGTGGCAGGAGCGGCGGCGAGGATCCGCACGCTCGCGGGCAGGTGGTGGTTGAGGCCGTGGACGAGGGCGGCGGCGGGCAGCGGCCGGTCGAGGTCGAGGTGGACGACCTGTCCTCGCGCATGGACCCCGGCGTCGGTGCGGCCGGCGGCCACGGTCGCGACGGGGATGCCCGCGAGCTTCGCGAGCGCCTCCTCCAGGGTCGCCTGCACGGTCGGGGCGTTCGGCTGCCGCTGCCAGCCGGCGAACGGCGCGCCGAGGTGGGCGAGGGTGAGGCGGAAACGCACCGGGAAAGCGTAGCAGCGCCTTCCGCGCCGTGCACCGCCGTCACCGGTAGACTCTCCCCCGATGCCCGCGGCCATCGCGCTCTCCGGCGCCACGATCACGCTGCGGCCGGTCCAGCCGGCCGACGCCCCCTGCCTGCTCGCTTGGCGGCGGGAGCCGAGCGTCGGCCGGCACCAGCCGTTGCGGGAGATGACCCTGAGCGAGCTCCACGCCGAGCTCGCGACGCTGCGCCCTTCGGAGCTCTGGCAGGGAGAGGGCTCGCGCTTCCAGTGGCTGGTGCTCGCCGACCGGAGGCCGGTCGGCTGGATCACCCTCTTCGTGGTGAGCTGGGAGCACGGGCTCGCCGAGATCGGCTACGCCCTCGGTACCGAGCATCAGGGGAAAGGGTGGATGCGGCCGGCGCTCGCGCAGCTCCTGCGCGAGCTCTTCTCCCGGACTTCCCTCTACCGGATCGAGGCCCGCTGCGCCTGCGGCAACGTCGCCTCCCGGCGGCTGCTCGAGCGGCTCGGCTTCCGGGAGGAGGGGGTCCTGCGCGGCTACTTCCGGCTCCGCGGCGAGCGGCTCGACAACTGCCTCTACGCGCTGCTGCGCCCCGACTGGGCCGCCGGCGCGTTCGCCGGACCGGAGACCGCACGCTCCTGAGAGGCCGGGCCATCCCGACCCAAGGCCTCAGAGCGGCTCGAGGTTGGCGTACCGGGCGACGAGCTTGCGCTTGCCCGCGCGCTCGAAGAAGACCGTGATCTTGAGCGCCTCCCCCTCCCCTTCGAGGGCGAGCACCGTGCCGGTGCCGAGCGAGGGGTGCCGCACCCGGGCGCCGCGCCGCACCCCGGACCGCAGCGACGGCTCCTCGGCGAACCCCTCGGCGGGCGGGCGGCCGAAGAAGTCGTAGACGCCGCGCACCCGCTCCCCCGCGTAGAGCGACCGGCTCTCCTCGACCTCCAGCAGCTCCTCGGGCAGCTCGGCGAGGAACGGCGATTCGGTCTGATCCTGATAGCGGCCGGCGATCCGCCGCCGGCGGCAGGTGGTGAGCAGGAGGCGCCGGCGGGCGCGGGTCATCCCCACGTAGAGGAGCCGGCGCTCCTCCTCGACGTCCTCGGGGCGCCCCTGGGTGTTGTAGTGCGGCAGCAGGCCCTCTTCGAGCCCGGCGACCACCACCGCCGGGAACTCGAGCCCCTTGGCGCTGTGGAGGGTCATCAGCGTCACCCCCCGCTCGGGCGCCCACTGGTCGACGTCCGAGACGAGCGAGACGTGGTCGAGGAAGGCGGTGAGCAGCTCCTCCTCCGCCTCCGGCCCCCAGCTCCGGCTCTCGGTGAACGCCTGCGCCGCGGAGAGGAACTCGCGGATGTTCTCGAGCCGCGCCTCGTCCTCCGCGTCCGGCCGCTGGTAGAGCTCGGCGTACCGGGTCGCGCTGAGCAGGCGGTCGAGCAGCGCCGGCAGCGGCAGCTCGGCGGCGGCCTCCGTGAGCTCGCCGATGAGCGCACGGAAGGCGCGCAGCGCCTGCGCCGCGCGCGCCGGAAACGCCCCGAGATCGTCGGTGGCGAGGAGATCCCAGGCCGGCACGCCCCGGCTCGCCGCCTCCCGCTCGAGCAGCTCCTGGGTCGCCTTGCCGATCCCGCGCGGCGGCTGGTTGAGGATCCGGGCGAGAGAGAAGCCGTCGCGCGGGTTGCGCAGCAGGCGCAGGTAGGCGACGAGGTCCTTGATCTCGGCCCGCTCGTAGAAACGCACCCCGCCGACGAGCGTGTAGGGGACCTGCTGCTGGAAGAACTCGTCCTCGAAGGCGCGGGTCTGGGCGTTGGTGCGCACCAGCACGGCGAGGTCGGAGAGGCGGTGTTCGGCGGCGAGAGCACGCAGCGTGCGGGTCACCCAGCGGGCCTCGTCCCCCTCGTCGGCGGCGCGGTAGAGGGTGATCGGGGCGCCGGGTCCGGCGTCGGTCCAGAGCCGCTTGCCGCGACGGTTCCGGTTCTGCGAGACGACCGCGTTGGCGGCCGCGAGGATCGTGGCGGTGGAGCGGTAGTTGCGCTCCAGCTTGCGCACCGTGGCGCCGGGGAAGTGCCGCTCGAAGTCGAGGATGTTGTCGAGATCGGCGCCGCGCCACCGGTAGATCCCCTGGTCCTCGTCGCCCACCGCGGTGAGGTTGCCGCCCGGGGGCACGAGCGCGGTGACCAGCCGCAGCTGGGCGTGGTTCGTGTCCTGGAACTCGTCGACGAGGAGGTGCTCGGCGCCGCGCCGCACCCGGGCGGCGATCTCCGGGTGCGCGTCGAGGAGCCGGACCGCGAGCGCGAGCATGTCGTCGAAGTCGATGCCGGCGGCGGCCGCGAGCAGCGCCTGGTAGCGGTGGTAGACGCGGGCGATCCGCTGCGAGTAGAAGTCGCGCGCCTCCCGTTCGTACGCCTCGGGGCCGACGAGCCGGTTCTTCGCGCCGCTGATCGCCGCGAGCACCGAGCGCGGCGGGAACGAGGTCTCGGCGAGCCCCTCGGCCAGGAGCGCCTGCCGGACGAGCTTCTGCTGGTCGTCGGTGTCGAGGATCGCGAAGTCGCGCGCGAGACCGAGCCGCTCCCCGTACCGGCGCAGGAGGCGGAGCGCGAAGCGGTGGAAGGTGCCGAGGAAGACCGGCAGCGGGAAGCGGCCGAGGAGCGCCTCGGTGCGCTCCCGCATTTCGCCCGCCGCCTTGTTCGTGAAGGTCACGGCGGTGATCGCGTCGGGAGCCACGCCGCGCTCCGCGACCAGCCAGGCGACGCGGTAGGTGATCACCCGCGTCTTGCCCGAACCGGCGCCCGCGAGCACCAGCTGCGGCCCCTCGCCGTGGGTCACGGCGGCGAGCTGCTCCTCGTTCAGCTCACGGGCGAAGTCGATGGGGGTGCCGCGGCGCATGGGCGAAGTCTCCCCGATGGGGTGGGCGGGAGCAACCGTAACGGGTGCGAGAAGGAGGTTGGCGCCCCGGGCCGCTAGTCGCGGAAGGGGTTGCGCACCACCACCGAGCCGTAGGCCTGGCCGTCGTTGAGATCCTCCGACCAGAGGACCTCGACGCCCGCCTCCTGGGCGGAGGCGACGACGAGCGCATCCCAGAACGAGAGGCCGAACCGCTCTTCGATCGCGACTGCCTGCAGGATCGTGGCTCCGTCGTTGACCACCAGCGGCCAGGCCAGGTAGTCCTCGACGAGCGCGCGCGCCTCGGGCGCCGAGATCGGCGCGGATGCCTTGCGGCGCACGTTCACGTAGAGCTCCTGGAGCACCTGCGTGCTCACGACGCCGATCCGCTCCCGCCAGAGCCGCTTCACGAGCTCCCGGGCCCGCGCGTTCTTCTCCCCGGCGCCCCGGTCGTGGGCGTAGACGAGGACGTTGGTGTCGACGAACGCCCTACCGCTCATGGAGCTCGTCGCGGGAGGCGGGGGGTGTCCATCCCAGGTCCCAGCCGGCCGCCAGCCGCGCCTCGGCCCGGCGGCGCGCCCGCTCGTAGCCGCGCTCCTCGCGGATCAGCTCCTCCAGCCGTTCGGCCAGCAGGCGGCTCACCGACGCCCCGCGCCGCGCCGCCAGCACCTTGGCCTCCCGCACCAGCTCCTCGTCGAGCGCCAGTGTGATGTTGCTCTTCATCGTCCCGGTCCCCACGGAAAGCAGTGTAGCACGGTTTTACGTGAAAATCGTCGAGCGACGGTTCTCCCGAGAGAGGGGGGGACTCAGCCCCTACTCCACCGTCACGCTCTTGGCGAGGTTGCGGGGCTGGTCGACGTCGCAGCCGCGGCGGACGCCGATCTGGTAGGCGAGGAGCTGGAGCGGGACGACGTTGACGACCGGCTGCAGGTGTTCGCCGACGTCGGGCACCCGCAGGACGTGGTCGGCCACCCCGGCGAACTCGGCCGGGTCGCGGTCGGTGACCACGAGGGTGATCCCGTCGCGCGCCTTGACCTCCTGGAGGTTGCTCCGGACCTTTTCGAAGACCCGCTGGCCGGTGGCGATCGCGAGCACCGGCAGCTGCCGGTCGATGAGCGCGATCGGCCCGTGCTTGAGCTCGCCGGCCGGGTATCCCTCGGCGTGGATGTAGGAGATCTCCTTGAGCTTCAGGGCCCCCTCGAGCGCCACCGGGTAGTTGAGGCCGCGGCCGAGGTAGAGGAAGTCCTTCGCCTCGTGGAAGCGCCGCGCGAGCCGCTCGGTCTCGGCCTCGAGAGTGAGCGTCTCGGCCAGGGCCGCCGGCAGGTGGGCGAGCGGGGCGAGCAGCTCGGCCCCGACCGGCAGCCCCCGCCGCTGGCGCAGATGGAGGGCGAGCAGGTAGAGCGCCACGAGCTGGGTGGTGAACGCCTTGGTCGAGGCGACGCCGATCTCGGGGCCGGCCTGGGTGGAGATCACCCCGTCGGCGAGCCGCGTCATCTGGCTGCCGGGGGCGTTGCAGATCGTCGCGAGGAAGGCCCCCCGCTCGCGCGCCGCCTCCATCGCCGAGAGGGTGTCGGCGGTCTCGCCCGACTGCGAGATGCCGATCGCGAGGACCGTGGAGTCGACGATCGGATCCCGGTACCGGTACTCCGAGGCGTAGTCGACCGTCACCGGCAGCCGGGCGAGCTCCTCGATCAGGAACTGCCCCACGTGCGCCGCGTGCCAAGAGGTGCCGCAGCCGAGCAGATGCAGGCCGGTGAGGCGGGCGACGAGCTCGTCGGGGAGGTCCAGGGCGTCGAAGCTCACGGTGCCGCTCGCGAAGTCGACCCGGCCGGCGAACGAGTCCTGCACGGCCTGCGGCTGCTCGTGGATCTCCTTGAGCATGTAGTGCTTGTAGCCGCCCTTGTCGGCCTGCACCGGATCCCAGTCGAGATGGTGGACGGGGCGCGTGACGGCGGCGCCGGCGCGGTCGCGGAGCTCGATTCCGGAGCGGGTGAGCCGGGCCACGTCGCCGTTCTCGAGGAAGACCACGTCGCGGGTGTGGGCGAGCAGCGCCGCCGGGTCGGAGGCGAGGAACCCCTCCCCCTCGCCGGTCGCGAGCACGAGCGGCGGGCCGCTGCGGGCGGCGACGATCTCCTCGGCGCCGCCGCGGGCGATCACGGCGAAGGCGTACATCCCCGCGAGCTCGGCGGTCGCCTGGCGGACCGCCGCGAACAGGTCGCCGCCAGCCCTGAGATGGTGGGCGACGAGGTTCGCCACGACCTCGGTATCGGTGTCGGTCGCGAACTCCCACCCCTCCTCCTGGAGGCGGCGCTTGAGCGGCAGGAAGTTCTCGATGATCCCGTTGTGGATCACGGCGAGCTCGCCGTGGCCGGCGACGATCGGATGGGCGTTGCGCTCCGACGGGGCGCCATGGGTCGCCCAGCGGGTGTGGCCGAGGCCGAAGCGGCCGCCGAGCGGCTCGCGGGCGAGCCGCTCGACGAGGCGGTCGAGCTTCCCCTCGGCGCGCCGGATGGCGATCCCCTCCGGTCCGGCCACCGCGATCCCGGCCGAGTCGTAGCCGCGGTACTCGAGCCGCCGCAGGCCGTCGAGGAGCAGCGGCACGACCTCCCGGTCACCGACGTAGCCGACGATCCCGCACATCGCTCACCCCTTCTTCGGTTGGTTGCCGCGCCGCCGCCGCCGGGCCCACTCCGGATAGAGCCGCTGGGGGCCGCGCTCGATGGCGAGCGCGCCGTCCGGGACGTCCTTGTTGATCACCGAGCCGGCGGCGGTCGTCGCCTCGGCGCCGACCCGGACCGGGGCGACGAGCATCGTGTCGCTGCCCACGAACGCCCCCTCGCCGATCTCGGTGCGGTGCTTGGCGGCGCCGTCGTAGTTGCAGGTCACCACCCCGGCGCCGATGTTCGCCCGGGCGCCGACCTCGGCGTCGCCGAGGTAGGTGAGGTGCCCCGCCTTGGCGCCCGGTCCGAGCCGGGCGTTCTTCATCTCGACGAAGTTGCCGACCCGGGCGCCGGCGGCGAGCTCCGCGCCGGGCCGCAGCCGCGCGAACGGCCCCACCCGGCAGCCGGCGCCGATCCGGGCGCCGTCGAGCACCGAGTACGGCTCGATGGTCGCGCCGCCCTCGACCTCGGTGTCGCGCAGCCAGGCCCCCTGATGGAGCGTGCAGCCGCTGCCGATCCGCGTCCGCCCGCCGAGGAAGACGTCCGGGTGGACGAGGGTGTCGGCGCCGATCTCGACTTCCGCCTCGATCCGGACCCGCTCCGGCGCGAGGATCGTCACCCCGGCGGCGGCGAGCGCCCGCGCTTTCGCGGCCACGAGCCAGGCGTCGGCGCGGGCGAGGTCGAGCCGGTCGTTGACCCCCCACCCCTCGGCCGGTTCGGCGAGCTCGACGAGCTCGAGCCGCCGGCCGGCGGCGGCCGCGAGCCCGAGGGCGTCGGTCAGGTAGAGCTCCCCCTTGGCGTTGTCCGGGGTGAGGCGGGCGAGGAAGTCGAAGATCTCCGGCGCCGGCAGCGCGTAGATGCCGGCGTTCACCCGGCGGAGCGCGAGTTCCTCGGCGGTCGCATCGGCGGCCTCGACGATCCGCGCGAGCGTGCCGTCCGCCGCGGCGATCACCCGTCCGAGCGTGCCCGGGGCGTCGAGGGTGGCGGTCGCCATCGCGCCCCAGCCCGCTTCGGCGGCGGCGGCGAGGCGCGCGAGGGTTTCCGCGGCGAGGAGCGGTACGTCGCCGGAGAGGACGAGCAGGGTGGCGGCGCCGCGCACCGCATCGCGGGCCTGGGCGAGCGCGTGGCCGGTGCCCCGCTGCTCGCTCTGGAGCACCCAGTCGATGTCGGGAGCCAGGAAGGCGGCCCGCACCTCGTCGGCGCCGTGGCCGACGACCACGGTGAGTCGCTCGCAGCCGGCGGCGCGGGCGGCGGCGAGCACCCAGGCGAGCAGCGGCCGGCCGCCGGCCTCGTGGAGGACCTTCGGGCGGGCGGAGCGCATCCGCGTTCCCTTGCCCGCGGCGAGCACCACGGCGTGGCGGACGGGACGGACGGCGGCGGAGGTCATGGTGAGGCGGAGTCTACGGGAGCGGCCGGGCCCTCGCCGGGGACGGGCGCGAGCGTCGCCGGCGGCGCGCCTACTGCCGCCGCAGCTCCACCAGGATCTGCTTGGCGACCGCCTTGAGGGTGTCGAAGACGCCGATCCCCTCCGAGGCGACCGCCTCGAAGGTCGGCTCGCGCTTGAAGTTCAGGGCGCGGTACATGACGTCGACGGGCAGCGCGCTGGGCAGATCGCGCTTGTTGAACTGCAGCACGTAGGGGATCGTCTGGAGGTCGAAGCCCTGCTCGCGCAGGTTCTCGTCGAGGTTGCGGATCGACTCGATGTTCGCGTCCATCCGCTCCTCCTGCGAGTCGGCGACGAAGGCGACCCCGTCGACCCCCTTGAGGATCAGCTTGCGGCTGGCGTCGTAGAAGACCTGCCCAGGCACCGTGTAGAGGTGGAAGCGGGTGGTGAAGCCGCGGATCGAGCCGAGGTCGAGGGGGAGGAAGTCGAAGAAGAGGGTGCGATCGGTCTCGGTGGCGAGCGAGATCATCTTCCCCTTCGCCTCGGGGGCGGTCTTCGAATAGATGTACTGGAGGTTCGTCGTCTTGCCGCCGAGACCCGGACCGTAATAGACGATCTTGCAGTTGATCTCCCGGCTGGCGTAGTTGATGAACGTCACGGCCGTCGCCTATTCGGAGAAGAGCGCGTCGATGTCCTCGTCGGTGATCTCGGCGAACGGGCTCGCCGGGGCCTGGCCGTCGGCGGCGCGGGTTCCCTTCTCCTGCATCTCTTCGAAGATCTTCTCCATCTCGACGCTGGAGCGCTTCACCCGCAGCCGCACCAGCCCGAGCGAGGAGCGTTCGTCGAAGATGACGAGGAGGATCGCCCGCTTGCCGACGATCGAGATGTGCATGTGATCCCGCTGCCCCTCGTGGTGCAGCGTCGAGAACTCCCGCTCGCCGATCAGCTTGGCCAGGCCGTCGGTGGCCGCCACGTTGCCGGCGGTCAGCGAGGCGAGGCTGGTGGTGTCGAACTGATCGGTCTCGCCGGCGGCGGCGATCTGCTGACCGCTCTTGTCGAAGACGAACACCGCCCGGGCGCTCGCGTCCTGGCGCAGTTGACGCAGGGAGTTCTCCAACCGCTGGAACTCTTCCTGGTAGAGGACCAATTCGTTTGCAGGCATCGCGTCGTCCCCTCCCCGGGGCACGGGCAGCGGGCCGGAAAGCGGCCACGGCGCCCGAAGTGAGCATTCTAGATCAACTGGCCGGTGGGCGGGGAAAACCGGCCGCCCAATGAACGTCTGGCTCGCGGGAGGCTAACATGCGCCCGTGCCGACGCCACCGCCGCTGCCCGCCGCTGGCTCCGATCTCCACCTGCCGGGGTTCCGTCTCGGCCATGGAACCGATCTCGCCGCCGCCACCGGTGTCACCGTGATCCTCTGCCCCGAGGGAGCGGTGGCCGCCGCCGATCTGCGCGGCACGGCCACCGGCACCCGGCAGTTCGACTCGCTCCTCTCTCCGCTCCACCTCGGCACCCGGGCGCACGCGCTCGTCTTCGCCGGCGGGAGCGGCTTCGGCCTGGCTGCCGCCGATCCGGTGGTCGCGGCGCTCGCCCGCGACGGGGTGGGCTTCGACACCGGCGCCGCGGTGGTGCCGCTCGTCCCCACCGCGATCCTCTTCGACCTCGGCGTGGGCGGGCGCTCCGAGCCTCCGGGCCCCGAGCTGGTCGAGGCGGCGCTCGCCGCCGCCAGCCAGGGCCCGGTCGCCACCGGCAACGTCGGCGCGGGCACCGGCGCCACGGTGGGCAAGGCACTCGGGCCGGCGCAGGCGATGAAGGGGGGCTTCGGCTTCGCGAGCCTGACCGCGGCCTCGGGCCTCACGGTGGCGGCGGCGGTGGCGGTCAACGCCTTCGGCGACGTGCGCGATCCGGCGACCGGGCGGCTCGTGGCCGGCTGCCGGGTCGCGCCCGATCGCCTCGAGCTCGCCCACGCCGAGCGGGTGATCGCCGCGATGCCGGCCGGGGGCGACCACCCCTGGGAGCGCAACACGACGCTCGTGGCGGTGCTCACCGACGCCGCGCTCACGAAGAACGACTGCCTGAAGATCTCGCAGATGACCTTCGGAGCCCTCCACCGGACCCTGGTGCCGGCGCTCTCGCTCTACGACGGCGATCTCGTCGCGACCCTCGCCCGCGGCGAGCGGCAGGCCCATCTCCACCAGGTGGCGGTGCTCGCCCAGGCGGCGGCGGAGGCGGCGATCCTCCGCGCGGTCCTCGATGCCGAGGGGTTCGCCGGCTTCCCGGCGGCGCGCGATCTCCCGCCATGAGCGTCGCCTGGCGGCGGACCCTGGAGTGGGCGCCGGCGCTCGCCGCCGGTCTCTTCGCCCTCGCCGCCGCCCGCGCCTGGAGCGCGCCGGCGACCGGCTCCCCACTCTGGCTCGCCGCCCTCGGCCTCGCCGCGCTCGCCGCGGCGTTCCACCGGCCGTTCGGGGGCGCCGGGCTCGGGCTCGGGGCGGCCGTCCTGCCGCTCGCCGTGGCGGTGCACGGCGTGACCGTGGCCGGGCTGCTCGCGGGCGCCACGGCGCTCACCGCCGAGCTCCTCCACCGGTCGCTGCGCCGCCGCCTCGCGACGGAGCGCGACGAGCGGCGCTCGCCGCTGCGGCTGCTCGCGGGCGCAGCGGCGGCGACCGCGGCGGCGATCGCGGCGACGGCGGCCGGACTCGCCCGTCCGGGCTGGGGGCTGGCCGCCTACCTCGGGGTGCTCGGCGGGCTCGAGAGCGCGGCCCGCATGGCCCGGGAGCCGGGTGTCGAGCGGGCGTCGCCGATTGCGCTCGCCGGCCCGCTCGCGCTCGCCGCCACCGGCTACGGCGCCGGGCTCGCGATCGCCGCCGCCGCGGACCGCGGCGGTTTCGGCCTCGGGGTCACCCTCCTCCTCCTCTGGGGGCTGCTCGCGGCCGAGGCGGCGCGGCAGGCGCTCTACCGGGCGGCGAGCGAACGCCGGCTCGGCGATCTGCTCGCGGCGAACCGGGAGGCGCGGCGGCGCCAGCAGGCGAGCGCCGGCGGCGCGCCCGGGATCGCCGCCGAGGTCCACGCCGAATGCCGGAAGGCCCTCGCCCCGGCCTGGTTCCAGTTCGACCTCTTCCCGCGCGAGGGGGAGCCCCAGAGCTGGTGGGCGCGGGGCGAGGAGGCGCCGGAGCCCGGGGAGGCCGAGCCGCCCCCCTCGCCGCCGGCGCTGCCGGGGTTCCACCGCCGGCCCGCCTGGCGGCTGCTCGACTACCCGCTCCTCGCCGACGGCGCCCAGGTGGCGCGACTGCGCCTCTGGTGCGACCCGCGCCGGCTCGACCCGGCGGCGGTGGAGCTGCTCGAGACGCTGCTCCCGCAGCTGGCCGGCCGGGTGCAGGGGGTGCTGCTCGACCGGGAGGCGCGGGAGGATCCGCTCACCGGCGCCGTGCTCCGGCGCCACCTCGAGCGGCGCCTCGCGCTCGCCTTCGCGCGTTCCCTCGACACCGGCAGCCCGCTCACGGTCGTGATGTGCGACCTCGACCATTTCAAGCGGATCAACGACGACCATGGTCACGCCGCCGGTGACGAGGTGCTGCGCCGCGCGGCGGCGGTGCTGCGCGCCCACTGCCGGGAGCGCGACCTCTGCGCGCGCTACGGCGGCGAGGAGTTCACGCTGCTGCTCGAGGACACCGGGGGCGAGACCGGCCTCGAGATCGCCGAGCGGGTGCGGCGGGCGATCGCCGCCCTCGAGGTGCCGATCGAGGGCGACGAGATCCTGCGGGTGACGGCGAGCGCCGGGGTCGCCACCTTCCCCGATCTCCACGCCCGCGGCCCGGGAGATCTCGTGGCGCTCGCCGACGCGGCGCTCTACGAGGCGAAGCGCCAGGGTCGCAACCGCTGTCTGCTCGATCTCGGCGGCGGCCGCCTCCGCACCGTCGACGGCAGCGTGGTCGAAGGCGCCGCGGTCCGTCCGCCCGTCGAGCCGCCCCGCCTCTTCGCCTGAGCCGCCGCGCCCGCCTGCCGCTTTGCGGCTCGTCTAGAATGCGCCCACTCCCGCACCCGGGGTCCGGCACGTTTCTCGAGATCGGAGGTTCGCCTTGTCCACTCCCACTCCCGCCATCCTCGTCCTCGGCGCCTCGAGCGGCTTCGGCGAGGCGACCGTGCGCGCCTTCGCCGCCGCCGGCTACGACGTCTTCGGCGTCCACCTCGACCGCGCCGCGGGCCTCGCCCACGTCGCGGAGATCGTGGCCGCCGTGGAGGCCCACGGCCGCCGCGCCCGCTTCTTCAACGTCAACGCCGCTGACGCCGGGAAGCGCGCCGAGGTCGTCGACCAGCTCCGGCTCGAGATCCCGGCCGGCGGGCTCGCCGTACTCCTCCACTCGCTCGCCTTCGGCACCCTCAAGCCGCTCGTGACCGACGACGAGAAGGAGGCCCTCAACCAGCGCCAGCTCGAGATGACCCTCGACGTGATGGCCAACTCGCTCGTCTACTGGACGCAGGATCTCGTCCGCGCCGGGCTGCTCGGCCGGGGCGGGCGGATCTACGCGATGACCTCGGCCGGCGACCGGATCATCTGGAAGGCGTACGGCGCGGTCTCGGCGGCCAAGTGCGCGCTCGAGTCGCACATCCGCCAGCTCGCGGTCGAGCTCGCCCCGGCGGGGATCACCGCCAACGCGATCAAGGCCGGGGTGACCGACACCCCGGCGCTGCGGAAGATCCCGGGCAACGCGGAGATCATCGAGAGCGCCCTCGCCCGCAACCCGAGCGGCCGGCTGACCACCCCGGAGGACGTCGCCCGCTGCCTGGTCGCGCTCGCCGCCCCCGGCACCCAGTGGCTGACCGGCAACGTCATCCAGGTCGACGGCGGCGAGGACGTGGCCGGGTGAGCGCGCGCGGTCCGGAGGCGCCCGGCCCCGCGGCGCCCCGGGTGCGCTGCCCGTGGGCGGGGAGCGATCCGCTCTACCGCGCCTACCACGACGAGGAGTGGGGCACCCCGTCGCGCGACGAGCGGCACCTTTTCGAGATGCTCCTTCTCGAGGGCGCCCAGGCCGGCCTCGCCTGGATCACGATCCTGCGCAAGCGCGAGGGGTACCGGCGCGCCTTCGACGGCTTCGATCCGGAGCGGATCGCCCGCTACGGCGAGGCGAAGGTCGCGGCGCTCCTCGCCGACCCGGGGATCGTGCGCAACCGGGCGAAGGTGACGGCGGCGATCACGAACGCCCGGGCGTACCTCGCCCTGCGGGAGGGGGGCGGCACCCTCCTCGCGCTCGCCCGGGAGGCGGTGGGCGAGCTCCCCCGCCGGAACGCCTGGCGGACGATGGCCGAGGTGCCGGCCGCGACGCCGGAGTCCGCGGCGCTCTCCCGCGAACTGCGGCGCCGCGGCTTCCGGTTCGTCGGCCCGACGATCGTCTACGCCTGGATGCAGGCGGTCGGCGTGGTCGACGACCACCTCCTCTCCTGCTTCCGGCGCGCCTGAGCGGGGCGCCGGCGGGCGGCCGCACCACCCTTTCGGGGCGGCTCCCGCCGGCGCATTCGGGAGAGAATGGCGGCATGCGCGAACCGATCGAACTGTTGCGAACGAGTGAGATTTTCGGCGGTCTCGACGAGCGGGCCCTCGCCCTGCTCGCGGCGTGCGCCGAACCGAAGACGTATCCCGCCGGCGCCGAGCTGTTCCGGGAAGGGGAGCCGTGCGAGACCTGCTACGTGGTGGTCGAGGGCCGGCTCGCCCTCTCGCGGCGGGGGCCGCGCCGGGAGCAGCGGCTGATCCTCCTCGGCCCCGGCGAGGCGGCGGGGGAGAGCGCCCTCCTCCAGGTGCCGGCCCACGGCGCCACCGCCCGGGCGGTCGGACGCCTCGATGTCCTCGCGCTCTCCCGCGACCGGGTGCTCGCGGCGCTCGCCGAAGACGGCGCGGCGGCGGTGGCGGTGCTCGGCGCGGTGGCGCGGCTCATCGCCCGCCACCTCCGCTTCAGCGCCTCCGGAGCGGTCGGCTTCGCCAAGGCGTACACGAGCGGGGCGACCCGCCACGAGCACGACCTGCTCGGCGACCGCGAGGTCCCCGCCGACGCCCTCTACGGGATCCAGACGCTGCGCGGGGTGGAGAACTTCCCGCTCACCGGCGTGCCGCTCTCCCACTTCCCGGCGCTGGTGCGGGCGCTCGCCGCGGTCAAGCAGGCGGCGGCCCGGGCGAACCTCCGCCTCGGGCATCTCCCGGCGCCGATCGCCGACGCGATCGACCGCGCCTGCCAGGAGATCATCGACGGCCACTGGCACGGCCACTTCGTCGTCGACATGGTGCAGGGCGGGGCGGGCACCTCGACGAACATGAACGCCAACGAGGTGATCGCCAACCGGGCGCTCGAGCTGCTCGGGCACGCCCGCGGCGAGTACGCCGCCTGCCATCCGAACAACCACGTCAACCTCGCGCAGTCGACCAACGACGTCTACCCGACGGCGCTGCGCATCGCCGCGCTCCACCTCCTGCGCGACCTGCTCGCGGCGCTCGAACGGCTCCGCGGCGCACTCGCCGCCAAGGGGGAGGAGTTCGCCGACGTGCTCAAGATGGGGCGCACCCAGCTCCAGGATGCGGTGCCGATGACGCTCGGCCAGGAGTTCACCGCCTTCGCGGTGACCACCGGCGAGGACATCGACCGCCTTCGCGACACCGCGCGCCTCCTGCTCGAGATCAACATGGGCGGCACCGCGATCGGTACCGGCATCCTCGCCGACCCGCGCTACTCGCAGCTGGTCGCCGAGGAGCTGCGCGCGATCACCGGTCTCGATCTGGTGATCGCCGGCAACCTCGTGGAGGCGACCCCCGACACCGGGGCCTTCGTCCTCTTCTCGGGCGCCCTCAAGCGGGCGGCGATCAAGCTCTCGAAGATGTGCAACGACCTGCGGCTGCTCTCCTCCGGGCCGCGCGCCGGCCTGAACGAGATCAACCTGCCGCCGATGCAGCCGGGTTCGTCGATCATGCCGGGGAAGGTCAACCCGGTGATCCCGGAGGTCGTCAACCAGGTCGCCTTCGCGGTCGTCGGCCACGACCTGACGATCACGCTCGCGGCCGAGGCGGCGCAGCTCCAGCTCAACGTGATGGAGCCGATCCTCGCCTACTCGCTCTTCCAGTCGCTCGCGACCCTCACGGCTGCGGTCGAGGTGCTGCGCGAGCGCTGCATCGAGGGGATCACCGCCAACGCGGCGCGGACCCGCGAGATGGTCGAGCGCTCGATCGGCATCGTCACCGCGCTCGTGCCGGTGCTCGGCTACGAGCGGGCGAGCGAGGTGGCCACCGAGGCGCTCACCACCGGCGCGCCGGTGCGCGAGATCGTGCTCGCCCGCGGCCTGCTCGGAGCCGCGGAGCTCGACGAGCTGCTCGCGCCGGCGACGATGACCCGCCCGCGCCGCCTGCCGGGCTGAAGCGGCGTTCCCGCCGTCAGGCCGTTTCGAGCCGGGTCGCCTCCCGACTGCGGGCGCGGGCGCGAGCACGCAGCCGGGGGCCGAAGAGGAGGAGCAGCGCCAGGAGCGCGAGCGGGGCGAGGACCGGCCAGTGGAGCGCCTCGGCGAGCGTTTCGAGCCGCGCCGCCCGGTGGATCGCGGTGATGTAGAGCCCCCCCTTGAGCGCGAGCCCGAGCGCGGTGCTGGCGGCGAACCGCCCCGGCGGCACCCCGAAGTAGCCGGCGCCGAGGTTGAGCGCCGCGTGCGGGATTCCCGGCGCGAGCCGCAGGGCGAGCAGGGTGGGGAAGTCGCTCCGCTCGGCGAGGAGCCGCGCGAACCGCCCCCGGGCCGCCGGGGAGCCGGCGGCCCGTGCCTGCCGGCTGCACCAGAAGGCGCCGCACGACCCCGCCACCGCCCCGGCGACGAAGGTGGGCACCGCCACCACCGGCGGCAGCAGCAGCCCCGCCACCCAGACGACCGCCGAACCGGGCAGCGAGGCGCCGAAGAGCAGCGCGGTCACGAGCGCGAGCGCCGGCGCGAACCACCACCGCCCGGCATACCCCTCGGCGAACGCGAGCGCCTGCTGCCACTCCCGCAGCTCGGGCCGGGCGAGGAGCAGCAGCGCGAACCCGGCGAGGAGCGCGAGCCCGCCCCAGCCGAGCCACCGCCGCCCCGCCTCCCCGGCCCCGACCGCCGCCGCCGGGAGACCCTCCCGCTCGGCAGCGGACGGAGCGGAGAACGGGCGCGACACCGGCATCCGCCGACAGTACACGCCCGAGCGGGGCAGTGCCACCCCTTTAGGGTACTGAAGGCGGCCGAGGCCGGGATGGCGGTGCAGGAGGTGTGCCGTCAGCACGGGGTCACGGAGGCGACGTTCTCCCGGTGGAAGAAGACGTTCGGCGGCATGAGGGCTCGCGCTGGCGCCTGCTGACCCACCTGGGCTTCGCACCCCAACAGCCCGAGTCCCTCGCCCACGCGCTGCCCCACGACGCGGAAACCCTCCGAGCCCACGTCTGATCCGCCCGGCACGCACCGGTTTCGCTCGACTCTTACCCGACAATCCGGCGCTCGAGAGCCGCGCCAAGCCTGTTCTCGGCTGGTCTTCCTGTTCGGTTCAACACCAGGGCGCCCCGGCACCGCGAGCTCTCGACGCCTGTTACGCTTGCGCCAGAAAGCAATTGCCTGCACGGTGCCAGCGCGAGGTCGAACGACATGGATCAAGGCCAGCTCAACTGGATCGCCAACTTCATCTGGGGCATCGCCGACGACGTCCTGCGGGATCTCTACGTCCGCGGCAAGTACCGCGACGTGATCCTGCCGATGACCGTGCTGCGCCGGCTCGACGCCGTGCTCGAGCCGACCAAGCAGGCCGTTCTCGACATGAAGGCCTCGCTGGACGAGGCAGGCATCCTGAACCAGGATCCGGCCTTGCGGCAGGCCGCCGGCCAGGCGTTCTACAACACGTCCCGGTTCACGCTGCGCGATCTCAAGGCGCGCGCCAGCCAGCAGCAGCTCAAGGCCGACTTCGAGGCCTACCTCGACGGCTTCTCGCCGAACGTGCAGGACATCCTCGAGAACTTCGAGTTTCGCAACCAGATCCCGCGCCTGTCGAGGGCCGACGCACTCGGCACGCTGATCGAGAAGTTCACCTCACCCGACATCGATCTCAGCCCCGCAGGCCTCGACAACCACGGCATGGGCACCGTGTTCGAGGAGCTGGTGCGCCGCTTCAACGAGGAGAACAACGAGGAAGCCGGCGAGCACTGGACACCGCGTGACGCCGTCAAGCTCATGGCGAAGCTGATCTTCCTGCCGATCGCCGACGAGATCGAATCGGGCACCTACCTGCTCTACGACGGCGCGCTCGGCACCGGCGGCATGCTCACCGTGGCCGAGGAAACGCTGCAGGAGCTGGCCTGGCAGCACGGCAAGCAGGTCGCCACGCATCTCTACGGCCAGGAGATCAACGCCGAGACCTACGCCATCTGCAAGGCCGACCTGCTGCTCAAGGGCGAGGGCGACGCGGCGGACAACATCGTCGGCGGGCCCGAGCATTCCACGCTCGCCAACGACGCCTTCCCCTCGCGTGAGTTCGACTTCATGCTCTCCAACCCGCCCTACGGCAAGAGCTGGAAGAGCGACCTCGAGCGCATGGGCGGCAAGGACGGCATCAAGGACCCGCGCTTCGTCATCGAACACGCCGGCGACCCTGAGTATTCGCTCGTCACCCGCTCAAGCGACGGCCAGATGCTGTTCCTCGCCAACATGCTGAGCAAGATGAAGCAGGACACCAGGCTCGGCAGCCGCATCGCCGAGGTGCACAACGGCTCCTCGCTCTTCACCGGCGACGCCGGCCAGGGCGAAAGCAACATCCGCCGCTGGATCATCGAGAACGACTGGCTCGAAGCGATCGTCGCGCTGCCGCTGAACATGTTCTACAACACCGGCATCGCCACCTACGTCTGGGTACTGACCAACCGCAAGCCGGCGCACCGCCGGGGCAAGGTGCAGCTGATCGACGCCACGCAGTGGTTCAAGCCGCTGCGCAAGAACCTCGGCAAGAAGAACTGCGAGCTGTCCGAGGAAGACATCGCGCGCATCTGCGAGGCGTTCCTGAAGTTCGAGGAGAGCGAACAGTCGAAGCTCTTCCCCAACGCCGCCTTCGGCTACTGGAAGCTGACCGTCGAGCGGCCGCTGCGCCTGAAGGGCATCGACCCCGAGCGGCCGTATTCGGCGAAGGAAATCAAGGTGCTCAAGGAGACCTCCGAGCGCGCTGACGACGCGCCTCCGGTCATCGGGAAGATCCACAGGAGGGGCACGGCTGCCGATCCGCTGCGCGGCCTGTTCGCGGCGACGATCGCCGGCAAGCCCATCGTCGTCGAATACGAGCCCGACCCCGAGCTGCGCGACACTGAGCAGGTGCCGCTCCTGGAAGACGGCGGCATCGAGGCCTTCCTCCGCCGCGAGGTGCTGCCCCACGCACCGGATGCCTGGTACGTGCCGGACAGCGTCAAGACCGGCTACGAGATCAGCTTCACCCGCTACTTCTACAAGCCAAAGCCACTGCGCACGCTGGAAGAGATCCGCGCCGACATCATGGCGCTGGAGAAGGAGACCGAGGGGTTGCTTGGGGAGATTATTGGGAGCAAGACATGATGCTTGAAGACGGCCAACAGATCGTCAAGACACGGGATGACCACGCTCCGGTGCTAATTCATCGTCATCAACATGACGAACCATCCGATCTCCATAAGCCATTTCAGATAGCAGCAGGCTCCCCTTGCTCCTGGGCGAAAGCGGACGAGTCCTTTGGCCCGGAAAAGCTTCGGTCACGCATCGAACCATGGTTGACCGCGCTTGTTCAGTCTGAACATCTGGCGCTGCTGGTCGGATCAGGGTTGACACATGCGGTTCACTACCTGGCAACAGAGGAGACTGGCCCGGGGATGGCCTTGGTCCCATTCGACGTGCGCGGTGAGGAAATCACTATTGATGCGAGACGCTCCGCGCAAGCGGCGCGGCGTGGGGACGGGAACATCGAAGACCAGATCCGAGCGGCGAACGAACTCCTTCGGGGCTTGGAAATCATTGCGGCTACCAAATCGCCCAACGCCAGTGAGCACCAAGAGGTTGTGGCACTGAAGGAAGCCATCAAGAAGGTCTTGGCGGAGTTCACCGCCGCGATCTTGAAGGCCGAGCAGAACCTTGCCTTGGCGCCCGATGACAAGCGCGAGCAAGCCTTCAACTATCTGGTCAGCTTTCTGATGAGCTTCGCCAGCCGCTCGGGTACCCGGGAGCGTCTGCAGCTTTTCACGACCAACTATGACCGCTACATCGAGGCTTGTGCAGATGTAGCGGGCCTGCGTCTGATCGATCGGTTCGTCGGCACTCTCGCACCCGTGTTTCGCGCGTCGCGTCTTGACGTCGACCTGCACTACAACCCTCCCGGTATTCGCGGCGAGCCGCGCTACCTCGAGGGTGTGGCCCGCTATACCAAGCTCCACGGTTCCGTCGATTGGGTGGATTGCGACAGAGTGATCCGACGCATCGGCATTCCGTTCGGCGCGACTGACATTGCCCCCTTCCTGTCGGTACCCGGGCTGGAGGGCGCGGACGCGCTGCAGCTGATGATCTACCCGAATGCTGCGAAAGACCGTGAGACTGCCTCGCACCCTTACGTCGAGCTGTTTCGTGACTACGCCGCTGCGATCTGCCGCCCGAACAGTACCTTGGTCACTTACGGTTACAGCTTCGGCGACGATCACATCAACCGCGTGATCGAGGACATGCTCACCATTCCCTCTGCGCACCTCGTTGTGATCGCCTACGGCGATCCGCTAGGCCGAATCATGCGCACCTACGAGCGACTGGGCCGACATGCGCAGACCACCTTGCTGATCGGGGATCACCTTGGGGACCTCAGGACGCTCGTCGACCACTACCTGCCAAAGCCAGCTATCGACAGAACGACTTTCCGGATGGCGGAGCTGTTGAAGGCTCGTTGGGGCGCAGGCCAGGTGGGGAACGATGGCGCCGACACAGCCTCGCCGAACGACGAAGGGGCGGAACCTTGACCCAAGCACCATTTGAGCATGCTGAGAGCCTGCGCATCGGAACGGTGGACTTCGTCTCGCCGGACGAAATCAAGGTCGCCATCGACATCGAAGCGCCCGAATCGGTGGCGCTGAATGCGGGCTCGCCGCGCCCATTCCCGCGAGTGAACGGATATCTCCTCATCCCGGTCGATGAGGGGTATCTGGTTGGGCAGGTCGAGTGGCTGACCATCGAGCGCTCCGCGTTTCCGAAGCGGCGCGGGATGCAGGACTTCGGGCTCGTGGACCTGCCGTATCCCTTACGCCGACTGAGGCTCAATCCGCTCGGTGCCCTGTGGGCGCACCGGAACAGCGGGGATTACCTGTTTCGCCGCGGCGCCGATTCGTTGCCGTCCGTGGGTGCCCCCGTCCTGCTTCCGACGGAGGCGCAGCTCCACTCGATCGTCGAGTCCGGCGAGCGGCGGCGCGTCAAGATCGGTACGAGTCCCCTCGCCGGAGACGCGGAGGTCCGCGTTGATCCGAATCGATTGTTCGGCCGTCATCTCGCCGTCCTCGGCAACACCGGCAGCGGCAAATCCTGCTCCGTGGCGGGAATCATTCGCTGGAGCCTCGAGCAGGCGCAGCAGGTGCGGCCGGAGGGTGTCCCGAACGCCCGGTTCATCATCCTCGACCCGAACGGCGAGTATTCGCGCGCGTTCGGGAACGACTCCGCGATCAAGGCGCGCATCTTCAAAGTGAACCCCGGCGACGGTGAATTGGCCTTGAAGGTGCCGCTCTGGTTCTGGAACAGCGCCGAGTGGTGTTCGTTCACGCAGGCGAGCGCCAAGACGCAGCGTCCATTGCTGAGGCGGGCGCTGCGCGAGGTGAAGGCCGGGCGGGTGGGCGCGACTCAGCCTACCAAAGAAGAGCGAAGGCTCGTCCTACGCCGGTATCTCTCGTCGAGGTTGATATTGATCCAACGCGACCTGCAGTCTGGTGCGATACAGACAGACGAGACGAAATTCGGGTTTAGGCTTAAGGCAATCTCCGCGGATCTGCAGCAAAGGCAACTTGAGTTCCCTGACTTCCCACTTGACCCAGTTGTAGCCGCCATTTCAGAGGCGCTGACGGCAAACTACAACAGCTTTGTTGCCAAAGACACGGGCAAGACCGTCGAGCACTACCGGGCCTTCACCGAACCTCAGATTCAGAAGATCGTCGACGCCCTACGCGCATGCGTCAACGCGCTTGGCGGGGTGATCTTTCAGGAGGGACCAGACGAGGACGTGCCTCTACCCTTTAGCGGCACTGACCTGGCCGACCACCTGGAGATCCTCGCCGAGCAAGAGAACGTCAGCCAGTTCCTGGATTTTCTCGTGGCTCGAATGAGGACGTTTCTCTCCGAGCCAAAGATGAAGGCGGTAGTCGGTGACGCGGACGGTGTGCCGCTTGATGCTTGGCTAGCAGACTACGTTGGCAGCGACAGTGCCGGCAACGGCACCGTATCAGTGATTGACCTTTCTCTCGTACCGACCGAAGTCGTTCACGTCGTCACTGCGGTCATTGCACGCATGGTCTTCGAGGCCATGCAGCGGTACATGAAGCTAAGCGGGGTGGCGCTCCCCACCGTGCTTGTGATGGAGGAGGCGCACACGTTTATCAAGCGCTATAAAGAGGACGTCGAGAACCAGGATGCTGCTGCCGTCTGCTGCCAGGTGTTCGAGCGCATCGCGCGTGAGGGCCGCAAGTTCGGTTTAGGGCTTGTTCTGTCGTCACAGCGCCCGTCAGAACTTTCCCAGACAGTGCTATCACAGTGCAACACCTTCCTCCTGCACCGCATCAGCAATGACCGCGACCAGGAACTGGTGCACCGGCTCGTACCGGACAACCTCAAAGGCCTGCTCAGGGAGCTGCCATCGCTTCCTTCGCAGAGCGCGATCCTACTGGGGTGGGCATCCGAGCTGCCGGTTCTGGTGCGGATGAACGATTTGCCGAAGTTGCAGCAACCTCGGTCGGACGACCCCGAGTTCTGGGGTGTCTGGGTTGGGAAGGACGAACAAGGCAATCGTGTTGTACGTCATACGGAGTGGGATCGAGTCGCCAAGGATTGGCAAGGCGGAGCAGGCACGGAAGGGGGCGGTGCGTGATCGCCGACCTCAGGCCCTACCCAGCGATGAAGGATTCCGGCGTGGCGTGGCTGGGGGAGGTGCCCGAGCATTGGGAGATCGCTCCCGCGTTCGCTGTGTACAGGCCACGGCAGGTCAAGAACACTGGCCTGATCGAGTCGACAGTACTCTCGTTGAGCTATGGCCGAATCATTGTGAAAACGCTCGAGAAATTGCGCGGCTTGGTTCCCGAGTCATTCGAGACCTACCAGATCGTCGAATCGGGCAACATCATCGTTCGCACTACCGATCTGCAGAACGACCAAACGAGTTTGCGAGTCGGGCACGCACAGCATCGCGGTATCATCACCGCTGCATACATGTGCCTGGAGACGAAGCCGATCGTGCTGAACGAGTTCGGCTATCAGTATCTCAACGCCTATGACCTGCTAAAGATCATCTACGGCTTCGGCTCCGGGCTGCGGCAGAACCTTGATTTCAGTGACATCAAACGCATGCCCGTGCTGGTGCCGCCGAGAGACGAACAAGCCGCCATCGTCCGCTTCCTCGACTACGCGGACCGGCGGATTCGGCGGTACATCCGCGCCAAGCAGAAGCTGATCAAGCTGCTGGAGGAGCAGAAGCAGGCCATCATCCACCGCGCCGTCACCCGCGGCCTCGACCCCAACGTCCGTCTCAAGCCCTCCGGCGTGGAGTGGCTGGGGGATGTGCCGGAGCATTGGGAGGTGCGGAAACTCAGGCAATGCGGCTCTATCGCGGGTGGAATGACTCCGAGCATGACAGATCGCTCGCTTTGGGACGGTAGCGTTCCATGGGTTACACCCAAGGACATGAAGCGCTTCACGATCGCAGGAGCCTCGATGAACGTCTCGGCAAGGGCGCTTCAAATCACTTCCCTGCGGCTCATTCCCTCAGCGTCGGTTTTGCTGGTTGTGAGGGGAATGATCCTCGCCCGTCGAGTACCGATCGCTCGAACGATTCAACCTGTCACGATCAACCAGGACATGAAGGCGATTGTTCCAGCGACCGGGATCGACGCGGGGTACTTGGCGTACCGCTTGGATGCGGCACAAGCAGCGTTCGTCCCGATGATTGATGAGGCGGGGCATGGAACGAAGCGCTTTCCCACGGATCGATGGAAGAACTTGTCGCTCGCTATCCCGCCGGTGGACGAACAGCGGAAGTTGGTGAGCCATCTCGATAGCGCTATCGCCCAATTCACTGTCGCACTGGAAACTGCCCATCTCGAGATCCACCTGCTCCGCGAATACCGCACCCGCCTGATCGCCGACGTGGTCACCGGCAAGCTCGACGTGCGCGAGGCGGCGGTGCGCTTGCCACAGGAAGCCGAAGACCTCGAACCGCTCGACGAAGCCGAGGTCGATGGCGAGGCGGAGGAGAGCGACGTCGGCGACGGCGTACCCGAGGAGACCGAGGTGTGAGCGAGCGCGAGCGGATCGCACTGATCGATCGGCTGCGCGCGCTGCCGAGCGAGACGGAATGGTTCGAGTTCAAGCGCAATCGCTACGAGCCGCAGCAGCTCGGCGAGTACCTGTCCGCGCTCGCCAACGCGGCCTGCCTGGCCAGCCGGCCGCACGGCTATCTGGTGTTCGGCATCGACGACGCCACGCACGAGGTGGTCGGCACGGACTTCGACCCCTACTCGACGAAGGCCAAGGGCAATCAGGACCTGTTGCCATGGCTGGCTGCGGGGCTGCGGCCGAACACCGGCTTCGAGCCGCACGTCGTCGCGCACCCGGGCGGCCGGGTCGTCCTGTTCGAGATCGGCCCAGCGAACGGCGAGCCGGTCGGCTTCTATGGCACGCCCTACATTCGCGTCGGTGCCAGCAAGACCGAGCTCGGCAAGCACCCGGAGAAGGCCCGGGCGCTCTGGACGCGAGGCAGCGACTGGTCCGCGGAGGTGTGCGCGGCGGCATCGCTGTCGGACCTGGACCCGGACGCCATCGCCAAGGCGCGCGAGCAGTTCGTGGTCAAGCATCCGGGCCAGGCTGCGGCCATTGCCGGCTGGGACGATACGACCTTCCTGAACAAGGCCCGCGTGCTGAAGCAGGGGGCGGTGACGAACACGGCGCTGCTTCTCCTCGGGCGCCCCGAGGCGGCGACCCTGCTGTCGCCGGCAGTGGCCAAGATCTCGTGGATTCTCAAGGACGCGAGCAACCGCGAGCTCGATTATGAGCATTTCGGGCCGCCGTTTCTTCTCGTCGGCGACCGGCTGCTCAAGCGCATCCGCAACCTCATCGTGCGCGCACTGCCGAGCGGCACGCTGTTTCCGCAGGAGATCGCGCAGTACGACCCCTGGGTGATCCGCGAGACGCTGCACAACGCCGTTGCCCATCAGGATTACCGCCGCCATGGGCGCATCACCGTGGTCGAGTTCCCCGATCGGGTGCTGGTCACGAATGTCGGCGATTTTCTGCCCGGCGACGTCGAGACGGTGATTCGCCAGGACGCGCCGCAGGCTCTATACCGCAACCCGTTCCTCGCCGATGCGATGGTCGAGCTGAACCTGATCGACACCCAGGGCGGCGGCATCAAGCGCATGTTCGAAACGCAGCGACGGCGCTGGTTCCCGCTTCCGGACTACGACCTGAGCGCGCCGGGTCAGGTGGCGGTGAATCTGAGCGGCCGGATCCTGGACGAGCGCTACACGCGCCTGTTGATGGAACGAACCGACCTCGACCTCGGGCAGGTGATGCTGCTCGATCGGGTGCAGAAGGGACAGAGGATCGAACGTGACGAGCACCAGCGCCTGAAATCCGCAGGTCTGGTGGAGGGCCGCTATCCGAACCTGATCGTGGCCAGCGCGGTGGCAAGGGCGGCCGGCGAGGCTGGCCGGCACATCCGCGAGCGTGGCTTCGACAAGCGGTACTACCTCGATCTCATTCTGGCCTTGGTGCGCGAGCACCAGCCGGTGGACCGGAAGGACGTAGATCAGCTGCTGCTCACCAAGCTGCCGGAACGTCTCTCGCAGGAGCAGAAGCTGCGAAAGGTCCACAACCTCCTGCAGGAGCTGCGTCGATCCGGACTAATCGACAACCGCGGCAGTCGGTCGAAGCCCCAGTGGTTTGCTGTCACGCCGACCCCGTCTGAAGCTAACCGATGACTTGGCAAAGACAATCGGCTCGAAACGCAGGTCTCGACCGCTTTGATAGCGAGAAAGTCATTCAGAAACAGACCTTTACGGCTTTGCTAGGAGTTGGCCCCAATCCTTTGCCTAGCAAAGGTCCTAGCAAAGATCGTTCTCGTTCGCACGTACTACACCCGCCTGATCGCCGACGCCATCACGACAAGCTCGACGTGCGCGAGGTGGCGGCGCGCTTGCCCCTCGAATCCGACGATTCCGAACCGTTAGGCGAGGCCGAGGCCTTGGCTGACGGCCACGCAGAACATTCCCAATTCGGGTATGATCATTCCCGGAATGGGAACGACCACGGAGACTCCCTCCCATCCGGCCCCGGCCGGCGGCCTGGCCGGTGCCTTGTTCACACCGGTGCAGCAGGTGGTGCTGGGGCTCCTCTTCGGCCAGCCCGACCGGCGCTTTCAGAGCGGGGAGCTGATCCGGCTCGCGGACTCCGGCACGGGTGCGGTCCATCGGGTGCTCACGCGCCTGGCCGGGGCGGGGCTGGTGTCGGTCGAGCGCGTCGGCAACCAGAAGTACTACCAGGCCAATCGGGCCAGTCCGGTGTTCGCCGAGCTGCACGGCCTGATCCTCAAGACCTCCGGGCTGCTCGGCCCGCTGCGGGCGGCGCTCGCGCCGCTCGCCGGCCGCATCCACGCCGCTTTCGTCTACGGCTCGGTCGCGAAGGGGACGGATCGTGCTGCGAGCGACATCGATCTGATGGTCATCGCGGACGAGATCGATTACGCGGAGCTCTTCGAGGCCTTGCAGCCGGTCGAAACCGTCCTCGCGCGGACCGTCAGCCCCAACCTCATGACGCTCCCCGAATGGCGACGCAAGCAGAAACAGGCCGGGTTCGTGGCGCGCATCGCCGGCGAGCCGCGCCTGTTCGTGCTGGGCTCGAACGATGACCTCGACTGAACTCGACAATCTCGTCCGCATCGGCCAGCTCAAGCGGGAGCCGCCGACGGACGATGAGATCGCAGGCCTGCTGCGTTCGGCGGCGGAGCGGTTGACCGACGCCGGCCGGGTCGAGTTGTCTTACTCCAGTCGATTCGACCTCGCCTACAACGCCGCGCATGCCCTGGCGCTCGTCGCGCTGCGGCGCACCGGCTACCGATCGGAGAACCGCTATCTCGTCTTTCAGACGCTGCCGCACACGACCGGCATGGAGCCGGCCAAATGGCGGGTGCTCGCGACGGCGCACGCGCAGCGCAACCTCGTTGAATACGAGGGCCTCCAGGAGCACGACGACCGCCTGCTGGCCGAACTGATCGCCATCGCCGGGGAATTGCACAAGCTCGTCGCGACGCCGCGTGCGGGACCCGCCTCCGGAGCGAAGCCGTGACCACCGACACTTCCGAGCGCGGGCTCGAACGCCTGATCTGCATGGCGCTGACCGGCGCGCCGTGCGAGCCGGGCGTGCCGGTCAACTGGGTGCAGGAGCGCCCGGCGACCTACGCCGGGGGCTGGATCTGCGGTGCGGCGGAGGACTACGACCGCGAATACTGCGTGGATCTCGCGCAGTTGGCGGCCTTTCTGGCCGAGACGCAGCCGCAGGTATGCGAGGCGCTCGATCTCGGCACGGACGGCCCGACGCGGCGCATATTCCTGGCCCGGCTACAGGGCGAGATCAGCAGACGCGGCACCATCGACGTGTTGCGCCATGGGCTCAAGCACGGGCCGCATCAGATCGACCTGTTCTACGGCACGCCGTCGCCGGGCAACCCGCTAGCCGCCGAGCGCTACGCGCAGAACCGCTTCTCCGTCACCCGGCAGCTCCGCTACAGCCGCGAGGCGACGCAGCTCGCGCTCGATCTGGGGCTGTTCATCAACGGCCTGACGGTCGCCACCTTCGAGCTGAAGAACAGCCTGACCAAGCAGACGGTGGCAGACGCCGTCCAGCAGTACCAGCGCGACCGCGATCCGCGCGAGAAGCTCTTCGAGCTCGGCCGCTGCGTGGTGCACTTCGCGGTGGATGACCACGAGGTGCGCTTCTGCACGCACCTGAAGGGCAAGGGCTCGTGGTTCCTGCCGTTCAACCGGGGCTGGAATGACGGCGCGGGCAACCCGCCCAATCCGAACGGGCTGAAGACCGACTACCTGTGGAAGCGCATCCTCACCCGCGCGGGCCTCACGGACATCCTCGAGAACTACGCGCAGATCGTCGAGACGAAGGACGAGAAGACCGGCAGGAAGAAGCCGGTGCAGATCTGGCCGCGCTTCCACCAGCTCGACGTGGTGCGCCAGCTGCTGGCCGACGTGCGGGCGAACGGGGCGGGCCGGCGCTACCTGATCCAGCACTCGGCCGGCAGCGGCAAGTCGAATTCGATCGCCTGGCTGGCGCACCAGCTCATCGGCCTCGAGAAGGACGAGGCAACGGTGTTCGACTCGATCATCGTCGTCACCGACCGGCGCATCCTCGACCAGCAGATCCGCGACACGATCCGGCAGTTCGCCCAGGTGGGCGCCACGGTCGGGCACGCCGAGCACTCGGGCGACTTGCGGAAGTTCATCGCCGAAGGCAAGAAGATCATCATCTCCACGGTGCAGAAGTTCCCGTTCATCCTCGACGAGATCGGGACGGAGCACCAGGGGCGCAGGTTCGCCATCATCATCGACGAGGCGCATTCGAGCCAGGGCGGGCGGACCTCGGCGGCGATGTCGATGGCCCTCTCGGCGAGCGAGGCCGAGGAGGAAGACGAGACGCTGGAGGACACGATCAACCGGCTGATGGAGGCCAGGAAGCTGCTGCCCAACGCCAGCTACTTCGCCTTCACCGCCACGCCGAAGAACAAGACGCTCGAGATCTTCGGCGAGCCGGACCCGCAGCTCGACGGCACGGTGAAGCACCGGCCCTTCCACAGCTACACGATGAAGCAGGCGATCCAGGAGGGCTTCATCCTGGACGTGCTCAGGCAGTACACGCCCGTCGACAGCTACTACAAGCTCGTCAAGAAGATCGAGGGCGACCCGGAGTTCGACACCAAGCGGGCGAAGAAGAAGCTGCGGCGCTACGTGGAGAGCCACGACCACGCGATCCGGCTGAAGGCCGAGATCATGGTGGACCACTTCCACGAGCAGGTGCTGGCACTGCAGAAGATCGGCGGCGAGGCGCGCGCGATGGTGGTGACCAGCGGCATCGAGCGCGCGATCCAGTATTTCCACGCGATCCGCGACTACCTGGTAGAGCGCAAGAGCCGCTGCCAGGCGATCGTCGCCTTCTCGGGCGAGCACGAGTACGGCGGCGCGAAGGTGACGGAAGCCTCGCTCAACGGTTTTCCGTCGAACAGGATCGCCGAGAAGATCCGGCAGGATCCGTATCGGTTCCTGATCTGCGCCGACAAGTTCCAGACGGGCTACGACGAGCCGCTGCTGCACACGATGTATGTGGACAAAATGCTCTCGGGCATCAGGGCCGTGCAGACGCTGTCGCGCCTCAATCGCGCGCATCCGAAGAAACACGACGTGTTCGTGCTCGACTTCATGAACGACATCGACACGATCCAGCAGGCGTTCGCCGACTACTACCGCACGACGATCCTCGCGGAGGAGACCGACCCGAACAAGCTGCACGACCTGAAAGCGGCGCTCGACGCTCATCAGGTCTACGCACGCGCCCAGATCGATGAACTGGTCGAGCTGTATCTCGCCGGTGCGGACCGCGACCGTCTCGATCCGAACCTCGACGCCTGCGTCGCCGACTACCGGGAATACCTGGACGAAGACGCCCAGGTGGACTTCAAGGGCAAGGCCAAGGCCTTCCTGCGCACCTATGGGTTCCTCTCGTCGATCCTGCCGTACACGAACGCCGAGTGGGAGAAGCTCTCGATCTTCCTGAGCTTTCTGGTGCCCAAGCTGCCGGCCCCAGTCGAAGAGGATCTGTCCAGGGGTATCCTGGAATCGATCGACATGGACAGCTACCGGGTCGAGAAGCAGGCGGCAGCCAGGATCCAGCTTCCCGACGCGGATTCCGAGATAGGACCCGTGCCGACGGCGGGCGGCGGGCGCAGGCCCGAACCGGAGCTGGACCGGCTGTCGAATATCCTGAAGACCTTCAACGACCAGTTCGGCAATATCTCATGGACCGATGCCGACCGCGTGCACAAGCTGATCACCGAGGACATTCCGAGCCGCGTCGCCGCGGACACGGCCTATCAGAACGCCAAGCGCAATTCGGATCGGCAGAACGCTCGCATCGAGCACGACAAGGCCCTGGCGCGCGTGATGACCGCCGTGCTGAAGGACGACACGGAGCTGTTCAAGCAGTTCATGGACAACGAATCGTTCCGGCGGTGGATGACGGACACGGTGTTCGGGCTGACCTACGAAGAACACCGACCAAGCGCCCCATAGCTCACCGGCGGGAAGACGCATGGATGCGGTCCGGTTTGTTGCCGAGTTTCTTGGTCTTGTTCTTGTCGGCAACGTGATGACGATCGGGAATGCCAGCAGAGCAGAGTCAGTGGCAAGAGCTCACCTGCAACACCGCCTCCCGCTTGCGTCGCGAGGAGAACCACCCCCCTTCGCCGCGCGCTGTGGGCTCGCCTGCGTTCGCCCTGCGGACTCCCTCCGGTGAGCCCGAGACTGTCCCTGCCTTCTTCCTCGCCCCCGGCTCGATCCCGATCGTGCGGTTTGACCCCTGAGCCGTCCATGCAAACCGGCAGACTGATCCGCCGCCGTGCCACGGTACGACCGAGTCATGCGGCGGCGGACTGCGGCGAGGGAGAGCTGCGAGCCCGGCGGAAGCAGCCGGTCGCGGCGGCCGCCACCGGCTGGCTCCTGTTCGGAGTCGTGGTGTTCGTCGCCCTCGCGCTCGCCACCTCGCGGCTCACACCCCTCGGCGAAGCGCCGGACGAGCCGGCGCATCTGGAGTACGTGCGGCTCCTCATCGAAACGGGGCGAATCCCCGCGGTGCCGGAGGGACCCGGGGAAGTCGCCTACGAGCTCCACCAGCCGCCGATGGCGTACGCGGTCACCGCGACGGCGGTCCGAGGCTGGTGGCAACGGGAGGCGTGGCCGGAGCTTCGCCGGGCGGCGGAGTTCGATTTCAGCCGGCCGCCGAAGCGGTATGTGGCTGCCGCCGCCGGGCTGCACGGCTGGTGGCCCCCACGGTTGGTGAGCTGCTTCTGGGCCATCCTGTTCCTGCCGGCGCTCTGGAGCTGTGCCGGGGCGATGGTTCGGGAGGCCGGTGCCGGTGCTGCCGCGTTCTTCCTGATCGCGCTCACGCCCCAGATGGTCTTTTCGTTCGCAACCTTCAGCAACGACGCCGCGGCCATCAGCCTCTCGACCCTCGCCTTCGCGCTTCTGCTCGCAGCGGGCCGGCGGCGCTCGGATGCCTGGCTCCTTTCCGCCGCCGGTCTCTGCGGGCTCGCGCTCTGGGCCAAGCTCACGGCGGCCTTCCTGTTCTTTCCGCTGCTTGTCGTCGTGGCTCGCTGGCCTCGCCGCCGGGTTGCCGCCGCCGCGGGAGCGGTCTGGCTCGCGATGCTCTCGGCGCTGCTCGCCTTCCAGGCGACCCGCGGCATCCCTTTCGGGCACGCCGTGCCCTCCTCGTGGGGGATGGGCGGCGGCTCGCCCGCCGCGCTCGTGACGGAACCCGGCTGGCTCGTCACCCTCTGGCTCGGAACGTGGGCGAAGCTCGGCTGGTTCAACGTGTCTCTCCCCGCGCCGGCGTACGCCTGGTTCCTGCTCCCGACGGCTGCGCTCGGCGCGGGGGTCTGGGCGGCGGCGCGAGCCCGAACCCTGACGGGAATCGCGTGCCTGGCCGCGGTCGGCGGGGCCTTCGCCTCGCTGCTCCTCTACATGACGACGACCGACTGGCAGCCCCAGGGGCGGCTGCTGTTCCCGGCGATCGGCCCGGCGTGTGCGCTCGTCGGGCTGGGAATCGAGCGGCTGGGCCGCCGGCTGGCGGGGAGCAGGAGTCGCATCGTGATCCTCGCCGCCGGCGGTGCGATCGCCGTCTGTCTCGTCGGGCTGCGGGCACTCCACCTCGCGTATGCGGGAACCTGACAGGCGCCCGGCCCTGGCGCTCGCCGGGCACCCTGGCGCGGCGCAGCCCGCCGCCCGTCACCGCCGGCGCTTGAGGTCGCGGGCGGGGGCGGCGTCGAAGCGGAGGTCGTAGAAGACGAGGTACTTGTCGAACACCGTCTCCTCCTCGCCGGTGAAGGTCTGCACGCTGCCGGCGAGGTGTCCTCCGGCGGCCTCTTCCCGGCTGTACTCCCCGCTCGTCGTCCGGTAGCAGAACCCCTCGGGGAAGGCCGGATGACAGATCGCCAGCGAGCCATCGGAGGTCGTGCCCGCGAACTCGATCACGACCCGTCGCGGGGCGAGGTCGAGCACGGCGCGCAGGCTCTCGGCCGCGCGCAGGGCGGCCGCGTCGAGCGGCTCCGGGGTGAGCAGCACGACCGCGTTGATCTGCTTCTCTTCGAAGGCGTCGGGTGCGTGCAGCAGGTAGGCGTGGGTGAGCGCGAGCGGCTGGCCGTTCACGCGCACCTCCCCGGAGACCGGCGGCGCCGCCTCGGCCGCCGTGGCGATCGCGGCGCAGAAAGTCAGGAGCCCAAAGACGAGCAGAGTACGAATTCGGATCATCGTTACACCTCCTTGCCCATGAGAACGACAGATCGGGACCGGAGGGGACACCGGCGGCGGGGAGGCGGTCGAGCTCAGCTGTCGCGGCGGAAGCGGGCGGTGGCGAGGGTGAGGAGGAGGGTGGCGAGGAGGGCCATCGCGGCGAGCTGCGGGACGACCTCGGTCCAGCCGACCCCCTTGAGGAAGACGCCGCGGACCACGACCAGGAAGTGGCGGAGCGGGTTGGCGAGGGTCAACCACTGGAAGAAGCGGGGCATGCTCGCGACCGGGAACATGAAGCCCGAGAGGAGCACGATCGGCATGAAGATGAGGAAGGTGCTGAGGAACGCCTCCTGCTGCGTGGCCGAGATGGTCGAGACGAGCAGCCCGAGGCCGAGGGCGCAGGCGACGAAGAGGAGGGTGGCCGCGAGCAGGAGCACCGGGCTGCCGCGCAGCGGGACCCGGAACCAGGCGAGCGCCACCGTGGTGATCAGCACCAGATCGCCGAGGGCGATGAGGGCGAAGGGGATCGTCTTGCCGAGGATCAGCTCGCCGGGAGCGAGCGGGCTGACCGCGAGCTGCTCGAGCGTGCCGAGCTCCCGCTCGCGGACCACGGCGAGCGCGGTGAGGAGCTGACAGACGAGGCTCAGCAGCAGCCCGATCACCGCCGGGACGTTGTAGTTGCGGCTCGAGAGGTCGGGGTTGAACCAGGCGCGGGTGCGCAGCTCGAGCGGCGCCGGGGCGCCGACGATGGCGACGGCGCGGGCGAGCGCGAGCTCCTGGACGATCCGCTCGGCGTACCCCTTCGCCACCGTCGCCTGGTTCGAGTTCGTGCCGTCGAAGAGGAGCTGCACCCGGGCGCGGCCGGCGGCGAGATCGGCGGCGTAGCCGGGGGGGATGGCGAGCGCCACCGCCGCCCGCCCGTGGTCGAGGGCGCGGGCGAGGTCGGCGCCGCGCTCGGCGCTCGCCGACCAGGTGAAGTAGCCGCTCGCGGTGAGCGCCGCGACGAGCTCCCGGCTCTCGACGGTGCGGTCCTCGTCGAGGACGATCGTCGGCGTCTCGCGCACGTCGGTGGAGACCGCGTAGCCGAAGAGGAGGAGCTGGAGGAGCGGGGCGATCATCACGATGCGCGCCAGGCGCGGATCGCGGAAGAGCTGCCAGAGCTCCTTGCGCACCATCCAGAAGACCCGGCCGGCCGCCCCCCTCATCCGTCGATCTCCTTGCGGAACGAGCGGACCGCGAGCGCGAGCCCGGCGGCGGCGAAGGCGAGCATCAGCAGCCCCTGCACCCGCAGGACCTCGATCCCGACCCCCTTGAGGAAGATCCCCCGCATCACCACCGTGAAGTAGCGGGCCGGCACCAGGTAGGTGAACGCCCGCAGCGCGGGCGGCATGTTCTCGATCGCGAACATGAAGCCCGAGAGGAGGAAGGCGGGCAGGAGGGTGACGATGAGGCCGATCTGCGTCGCGAGCACCTGCGAGCGGGCGGCGGCGGAGATGAAGAGGCCGAGGCCGAGGGCGCCGCAGAGGAAGAAGAAGGAGAGGGGCAGGAGGAGCAGCACGCTGCCGCGCAGCGGCACGCGGAAGAGCACGACCGCGAGCAGCGCCACCGCGGCGGTGTCGACGAGGCCGATCCCGAGGTAGGGGAGGAGCTTGCCGAAGACCACCTCGAGCCGCGAGACCGGGGTCGAGGCGAGCTGCTCCATCGTCCCCCGCTCCCACTCCCGGGCGATCGCGAGCGAGGTGAGCATCGCGGCGATCGTCATCATGATCACCGCGATGAGGCCGGGGACGATCATGTTCCGGCTCGCCAGCGTCTCGTTGTACCAGACGCGCGACTCGGCGCGGAGTGGCAGCGTGAACCGCTCGCCGCGCAGCAGGAGGCGCTGGCCGAAGGTGCGCGCCACCGCCTCGGCGTAGGCCATGGCGATCGTCGCGGTGTTCGCGTCGGCGCCGTCGAGCAGGAGCTGGAGGCGGGCGGTGCGCCCGGCGCCGACGTCGGCCGCGAAGCCGGGGGGGATCACCAGGGCGACCTGCGCCCCGCCGCGGGCGAAGAGCGACGCGATCTCGCCGGGGCTCTCCGGGCGGGCGACGAGCGAGAAGTAGCCCGAGGCGAGGAAGCCGTCGACGAGCTCGCGGCTCGACGCCGTGCGGTCCTGGTCGACGACGGCGAGCGCGATGTCGCGCACGTCCCAGTCGAGGGCGTAGCCGAAGAAGATGAGCAGCAGCAGCGGCAACGCGAAGGCGAGCAGGAGGCTGCGCCGGTCGCGGGCGATCTGGAGCGCCTCCTTGCGGGCGATCGCCCAGAAGCGGACGGGGTCGAAGAAGCGCCTCATCCGGCCACCGCGCCCCCCGTGGCCTCGACGCGGGCGATGAAGGTGTCCTCGAGCGAGGGGGCGACCGGGGCGAGCGCGCGGAGCGCGACCCCGGCACCGGCGAGGTGGCCGGCGATCACCGCCTCGCCGCTCGCGGCCTCGGCGGTGGTGACGTGGAGCTCGCGGCCGAAGAGCCCCGCGCGCACGATCCCCGGGGCGCCGTCGAGCGCGGCGAGGGCGGCGAGGGGGTCGTCGACCGCCACCGCGAAGAGCGGCTCGCGGCTGGCGGCGCGGAGCGCCGCGGGGGTGTCGAGCGCGACGAGCCGGCCGCGGTTCATGAGCGCCAGCCGGTCGCACGCCTCGGCCTCGTCCATGTAGTGGGTGGTGACGAAGACCGTCGTGCCGCCGCCGGCGAGCTCGCGGATCAGCTCCCAGAAGCGGCGGCGCGAGATCGGGTCGACTCCCGAGGTCGGCTCGTCGAGGAAGAGGATCGGCGGCTCGTGGAGGACCGCGCAGCCCAGGGCGAGGCGCTGCTTCCAGCCGAGCGAGAGCGCCCCGGTCGGTTGCTCGGTCGCGTCCGTGAGGCCAGCCATCGCGAGCACCCAGTCGCGCCGGGCCGCGAACCGGGCGCCGGTGACCCCGTAGAGGCCGGCGAAGAAGGCGATGTTCTCCGCGACCGTGAGGTCGGCGTAGAGGGAGAAGAGCTGCGACATGTAGCCGATCGAGCGGCGGAGGGCGCGGCGGCCGGTGGCGAGATCGCAGCCCGCCACCTGCCCGCGCCCCGCGCTCGGCGCGAGCAGGCCGGTGAGCATTCGGATCGTGGTCGTCTTGCCGGCCCCGTTCGGGCCGAGGAAGCCGAAGATCTCCCCCGGCGCAACCGAGAACGAGACGTCGTCGACCGCCGTGAAGGCGCCGAAGCGCTTCGTGAGCCCTGCGACCGCGACCGCCGGGGCGCTCATGCTGCGGCCGCCTCCGCCGCCGCGATCCGGGCGAGAAAGACGTCTTCGAGCGAGGGCGCGATCCGGGTGGTGACGACGTCCGGCGCACCGGCGGCAGCGAGCGCGGCGGCGAGGGAGCGCTCTTCCTCCGGACGGGTGAGCGTGACGTGGAGGCGGTCGCCGAAGAGGTGGGCGGAGACGACCCCGGGCACGCCCGCGAGCGCCGGCGCCAGCGTACGGGCCGCCGGGTGGGCGACCTCGACGAGCGGCGCGGTGTGCGCGGCGACGAGCTCGCGGGGGGTGGCCACCGCGAGCAGGCGCCCCTGGTAGAGGAGGGCGAGGCGGTCGAACCGCTCCGCCTCGTCGAGGTAGGAGGTCGAGACGACGGCGGTCACGCCGTGGGCGACCATCTCGTGGACGATCCGCCAGAGGTCGCGCCGCGAGACCGGGTCGACGCCGAAGGTCGGCTCGTCGAGCAGCAGCAGGCGCGGCTCGTGGATGAGGGCGCAGGAGAGGCCGAGCTTCTGCTTCATGCCGCCGGAGAGCTGCCCGGCGAGCCGGTCGCGGAACGGCGCGAGCCCGGAGAAGGCGTAGAGGCGCTCCCGGCGCGCGGCGCGCTCGGCCCGCGGCACCCGGAAGAGGTCGGCGTAGAAGTCGAGGTTCTCGGCGACCGTCAGATCGGTGTAGAGGCCGAAGCGCTGCGGCATGTAGGCGAGGCCGGCCTTGATCCGTTCCGGCGCCGCGGCCACCGAGAGGCCGCCCACCGTGGCGTCCCCGGCCGAGGGGCGGAGCACCCCGGCGAGCATCCGCAGGGTGGTCGTCTTGCCGGCGCCGTCGGGCCCGACGAGGCCGAAGAGCTCGCCTGGGGCGACGTCGAAGTCGAGCCCGGCGACGGCCGTGACGGTGCCGAAGCGGCGGGCGAGGCCGCGCACCGTGAGGCCGAGCGGCGCCGGCCGGCGGGTGCTCACTCGGGCCTCGACGGCAGGTGGACGTCGGCGGGAAGCCCGGGCTTGAGCTCGAGTGCGGCGTCGCCGGTGATCCGCACCTTCACCGCGTAGACGAGCCGCACCCGCTCCTCGGTGGTCTGGACGTTCTTCGGCGTGAACTCCGCCTCGCTCGCCACGTGGGCCACCTCGCCGGGGTAGCGCCGGCCGGGGAAGGTGTCGGCGGAGATCTCGACCGCGGCGCCGAGCGCCACGGCGCCGAGGTGGTTCTCCGGCACGTAGATGCGCACCCAGCGGTCGTCCGGATCCATGAGGGTGAGCACCGCGCCGCCGGCAGGCACGATCTCCCCCGGCTCGCGGTGGCGGACGGTGACGAGCCCCGCGAACGGCGCGGTGAGCTCGGTCTTGGCGAGGGTGGCGGTGAGCGCGGCGAGGGCGGCGTCGGCGGTGGCGAGCGCGGCGCGGGCGGCGGCGATCCGCTCGGCGCGGGGGCCGCGGGCGACGAGGGCGGCCTGCTCGGCGGCCTGGGTGCGCTGGGCGCGGGCCACTTCGAGGGCGGCCTCGGCCTTGTCGAGGGCCTCGCGCGCGATCGCCCGGCCGTCGTAGAGCCGGCGGGCGCGTTCGCCGTCGCGCTCGGCGTCGGCGACCCGCTCCTCGGCGGCAGCGAGGGCGGCGCGGGCGGCGGCGATCTCCTCGGGGCGCGAACCGGCTTCGAGCTCGGCGAGCTGGGCCCGGGCCGCCTCGACCTGGGCCGCGGCCTGGGCGTGGCGGGCGGCGAGCTCGGCGGCGTCGAGCCGGGCGAGCGGGGCGCCGGCTTCGACCCGGTCCCCTTCGCGGGGGAGGACCTCGACGAGGCGCCCCGGCAGCTCGAAGCCGAGCCGGGCCTCGGTCGCCTCAACGGTGCCCGAGACGAGCAGGCCGTCGCCGGCGCGGCGGGGAGCGATCCCGTAGCGCCAGACGAGGAAGCCGACGAGGCAGGTCAGGACGAGCAGGGGAACGATGCGCTTCGGGCTCATGGCCGGGTCTCCAGGTGAGCGATCCATGCGGGGGTGAGCGCGCCGGTCGCCCGGGCGAGCTCGACCTCGGCGACGAGGGCGAGGGTGCGGGCTTCGACCACGGCGGCGCGGGTTGCGGCCAGCTCGGCTTCGGCCGCGAGGTAGTCGACCTGGGTGCCGGTCCCCACCTCGAGGAGGAGCTGCTCGACCCGCGCCACCTCCACGAGGCGCGCCGCGGCCCGGCCGAGGGCGCCGGCCCGGGCGAGGGCGTCGGCGCGCGCCGCGAGCGCCCGGTCCACCGCCTCGCGCGCCGCGAGCTCGGCCTCGGCGAGGCGGGCCCGCGCCGCGGCGAGGAGGGCGTCGGCCCGGGCGAGGCGGCGGCCGGTCGCGCCGCTGTCGAAGAGGAGCAGCGAGAGCTGGAGGCCGGCCTGCCACTCGGTCGCGAACGAGAGGCGGCCGTTGCCGAGCTCCTGGAGCGCCCCGACCGCCTCGAGGGTCGGGTAGAGGGCGGTGCGCACCTGGGCCCGGGCCGCCTCGGCGGCCGCGACCTGCTCCCGGGCGCGGGCCACCGCGGGGCTGCCGGCGACGGCGTCGTCCTGGAGCCGCAGGCGTTCGGCCTCGGCGACCGGCGCGGTGCCGCCGAGACCGAGCGGCGCCAGCCGGGCGGCGCGGCAGGCGGTGACGTCGAGGGTGGTGAGCCGGGCGAGGTCCCGTTCGGCGCTGTCGAGGGCGGTGGCGGCACGGCTCGTCTCCGCCTCGGCGGCGGCGAGCGCGGCCTCGGCCCGGAGGCGCTCGACCTCGGGCGCCCGGCCGGCGGCGAGCAGCTCGTCCACGCGGGCGAGCTCGGCGGCGACCGCATCGCGGCGCCCGGTGGCGGCGGCGAGGAGATCACGGCGGGCGAGAACCGAGGCGTATGCCGAGACGACCCCGGCCCGGATCCCGTCGGCAAGCGCGTCGAGCGCCTCGCCGGCCGCCGCCGCCTCGGCATCGCTCTGGCGGATCCGTGCCCGGCGTGCCCCGGCGTCCCAGAGCGTGGTCCGCACCGAGAGCGTCCCCTGGACGAGGGTCTCGTCGAAGGCGGGCAGGTGGCCGGGAGAGAAGCCGTGGATCGGGGTCACCGGCACCGGCTCGCCGTAGCGGGTGCCGGTGGCGAGGAGGCGGGCGACCGGGCGCCCGCTGGTCCGGGCCTCGCCGGCCGCGGCCCGGAACGCCTCCTGCTCGGCGAGGGCGGCGTGCAGCGACGGGTGGGCCGCGAGCGCCCGCTCGACGGCGGCCGAGAGGGTGAGCGGCGGCGGCTCCCCGCGGGCGCCGGCGGCGCCGCCGAGCGAGAGAGCGAGGAGGAGCCCGAGGAGGAGGGCGGGGCGGAGCGGCAGGCCCGGGGGTCGGTTCATGGTGCGGTCTCGGTGAGGGAAGGGGTGGTCAGCGCCCGGAGGAACTGCGCGATCAGCGTCTCGATCTCCTCCCGGCGCAGGGTGAGCTCGGGCAGCGCGCGCTGCTGGAGACCGAGCGCCGCCGGCAGGCCGAGGAGGAGGATCGCCCGCTGGATCGCCGGGGGCGCGGGGCCGGGATCGATCTCGGCGAGGAGGCCGGCGAGGAGCGTGAGGTAGCTTCGCAGCGTCTCGCGCAGCCGCGCCATGATCGCCTCGTCGCCGGCGACGAGCCCCTCGGCGAAGAGGAGGATCGGCAGGCCGCCAGTCCCGGTGAGCAGCGAGACGTGGTGGCGGACGACGGCCTCGAGGCGCTCCCGGGGCGGGCGGCTCGCGTCGGCGGCGTGGGCCGCGGCGGGCTCGAGCAGGAGCCGGGCGAGCCGGTCGACGAGGGCGAGCACCAGCGCGCGCTTGTCCGGGAAGTGCCGGTAGATCGCCGCCTCGGTGAAGCCGACCCGCTCGGCGACCTGCTTGAGGGTGAAGCTGCCCAGCCCCTCCGCCGCGACGACCTCGATCGCCCGATCGAGGATCTCCGCCTGACGCGGGGTCAGCGACGGGTCCGGGGTCTCGGGGAGAGGTAAGTTAATCTTCACTAACATTTAGTCTAGGGATGGGCTGGCACTTTGTCAAGAGGGGCCGTCGCGCTCGCTCCCTGCCTCCGGAGGGCGGGACGGGATATCCTCCGGGACGAGGTCACGACGAACCTCGGGACGAAACCGCCCCAGAGCGCAAGCTGCCGGGCGCCGGTCGGCGAACCCCTTTCATCCCCTCCTGGTCCGGGCGTGCCGCACGCTCCGGCCGGGCTTCGACCCTCTGCCGGCAGCGATACCAACAGGAGAAGAGATCCATGGCTCACAAGGAACTGATCGCTGGTCTCAACGAGCAGCTCAACCGCGAGGTGACGACCTTCCTGCGCTACATGCTCCAGGCGGCGTCGATCAAGGGCGCGGCGAACGAGGTCGTGCGCGAGCTCTACCTCGAGGAGGTCAAGGACGAGGTCGGGCACGCGCAGTACCTCGCCAACCAGATCGTCATGCTCGGCGGCACGCCGAAGCTCGCACCCGACCTCACGCCCCCGCCCACCGAGATCCCCGTGATGCTCGAGCGGGACGCGGCGGCGGAGGAGGCCGACGTGAAGAACTACGTCAAGCTGGCCGAGCTCGCCGAGAAGGCGGGTTTCTACAGCCTCAAGATGCAGATGGAGGAGCAGGCCGCCGACGAGGACGAGCACCGGCACGAGATGCGCCGCCTGCTCGGCTGAGCGCCGGCATCGCCGGAATTCGCGGGGCTGCGGTCCGGTCAGGGCCGCAGCCCCTGTTCCTTTGCCGCTGGCGCGACTCAGCCAGCTGCGGGCGGGTCGATCACCTCGTAGAGGGCCCCGTAGTCGGCCGCGCCGAGACCGCGGGCGACGCCGGCGGCGATGAGGTCCCGGATGCCCTCGAGCGCGCGGTTGTCGAGACCGAGGGCGGCGGCCTCGTCGCGGGCGAGCTCGACGTCCTTGAGCAGGAGCGCGAGCGGGAAGTTCGGGTTCGCGTAGTCGCGCGCGAGGTAGCGGGGCAGGCGCCCTTCGAACGACGGGTTGTGGAAGGCGCTGCGGCGCAGCAGGCCCATGAAGAGGTCCACGTCGATACCGGCGCGGCGGACGATCCCGAGCGAGTGGCAGAACGAGGCCGCCATGCCGGCGATCAGCTGGTTGAAGGCGATCTTGAGCGTCGCCGCCTGCCCGGTCGGGCCGACGAGGAGGGGCTCGGGGCCGAACCGCGCGAGCAGCGGCCGGAGGCGCGCGAAGAGCTCCGCCTCGCCGCCGGCGAAGACGAGCAGCTGGCCGGTCGCGGCGACGCCGATCGAACCGAGCACCGGCGCCTCGAGGTACTCTCCGCCCTGCGCGCGCACGGCCGCGGCGAGCTCGCGGCTCTCGCCGCTCGCGATCGTCGCCATCTGCACCACCGTCCGGCCGGCAAGGGCGGGCGCCGGGGGGCCGTCGAGGAGGACCGCGCGGGTGACCGGGCCGTCGCGGAGCATCGTGAAGACGACCTCGGCGCTGGCGACCGCCGCGTCCGGCGTCGCCGCTGCCCGCGCGCCGGCCGCGACCACCTCCGCCGTCCGCGTCGCGGTGCGGTTCCAGACCGTCACCTCGTGCCCCGCGGCGAGCAACCGCCGGGCCATCGGCGAGCCCATCAGACCGGTTCCCAGCCAGGCGATGCGCATCGTGACCCCTCCGTGAGAGCGGGTGCCCGGCGGCAGGCCGGCCCCGCCGCAGTCTAGCGGGCTCGCTCTCGGCATCAACCCGATGGTGCCGGGGGCCGCCAGGGGGTACCATGAGCGTCATGGCGCTCACCTGTTCGGTCTTCATCGCCACCAGCCTCGACGGCTTCGTCGCCCGCGAGGACGGCCGCATCGACTGGCTCGAGGCGGCCAACGCGAGCCTCCCGCCGGGGGAGGACTGCGGCTACCGGGAGTTCATTTCCGGGATCGACGCCCTCGTGCTCGGCCGCCGCTCGTTCGAGCGGCTCCTCGCGTTCGCGAGCTGGCCGTACGGGGAGCTGCCGGTGGCGGTGCTCAGCCGGCGGCCGCTCGCGATCCCCGAGGGGCTCCCGCCGTCGGTCAGGGCCACCCAGGAGACGCCCGCCGAGCTCGTGGCCCGCTTCGCCGCCGACGGCGCCCGGCACCTCTGTGTCGACGGCGGGCAGACGGTGCAGAGCTTCCTCGCCGCGGGGCTGATCGACGAGCTCACCCTCACGGTGGTGCCGGTGCTCCTCGGCCGCGGCCGGCCACTCTTCGGCCCGCTCGCCGGCGACGTCGCGCTCGCCCACCTCGGCACCCGCTCCTGGCCGTTCGGCTTCGTCCAGAGCCGGTACCGCGTCCTCGCCCCGCGCCCCGGGCGCGGCTGAACGCGGCGGCGCCGCGTCGCTCTGCGCTGCCGCTGCAGGTGAAACCGTCTCCCACGCGCTGCGTAATCAACGGCAGTGCCCGGGCTCTGCGCAATGACCTGCCGCCTCCGGAGGTAACAGATGGTTCGTCGGCTCTTCATGAAGGCGTCCCCGTTCGCGCTCGCCGTCCTGATCGCCGGCAGCGCGGGTGCGAGCGGGCTCGACGACTTCCGCGCGGCGCTGCGCCGCAGCGAGTCCGGCACGCCGGTGCGGGCGCGCATCGAGGTGGTGAAACAGGAGCAGACCAAGGGTGAGAAGAAGCCCGACTCCGGTCCGACGCGGGCCTCGGTCGTGGTCCGATCGGGGCCGGACGGCTTCGCGCTGGAGTGGGAGATGGCGAAGCTCGCCGCGTTGCGGAAGGTGTCGCAGAAATCGCTGCGGAAGCACCTCGAGGCGATCACGGCCACGGAGGCGTTCCGGCTCGTCGATCCGGCAGCGGGCCTGCTCGATGCGCTCGATGGCGCAACCCTCCTCGAAGAGAAGATCGATCGCCATGACGGCGTTCCGTGCCGCCGCCTGGTGATCCGGCCGGAGCGGAAACCCGATCCCGAGATCGATGCGCTCCTCAAGGAGTTCGAAGCGAGCTGGCAGGTCTGGATCGATGCAGATGGCTGGCCACTCGCCATGAAGACGGAGCAGCGCCACCGGGGTCGCAAGCTGCTGATCAGTTTCAAGGGATCGCACGAGACCGAGTACCGCTTCGGTCGAGCTGCCGGCCGCCTGATCGTCGAGCGTCTCAAGGAGGTGAGCAGCAGCGAGGCGATGGGAAGCGAGGACGAGGAGACCAGCGAGTTCACCGTCACGCTCCTCGACTGAGCTCGTCAGGTGACCGTGACGGCTGCGGGCGATGACCTTCTACCGCCGCTACGTCCTGCCGCGGCTCGTCCACTTCGTCTGCGGGCGGCGGCTCGCGCTGGCCGAGCGGGAGCGGATCGTGCCGCGGGCGCGCGGCACGGTCCTCGAGATCGGCTTCGGCTCGGGCCACAACCTGCCGCTCTACGACCCGCGAACCGTCGCGCGGGTCGTCGCGCTCGAACCCGCCGTGGAGATGTGGGCGCTGGCGCAGCCGGCGGTGGCCCGTTCGCCGGTTCCGGTCGAGGCCCTGGTCGGGGCGGCCGAGGAGATCGCCCTCCCCGCGGCGAGCGTCGACACGGTGGTGACGACCTTCACCCTCTGCACCGTCGCCGATCCGGTGGCGGCGCTCGCCGCCGCCCGTCGGGCCCTGCGGCCGGACGGCCAGCTCCTCTTCTGTGAGCATGGCGAGGCCCCGGACGCGGCGGTGCGGCGCTGGCAGCGGCGGCTCGATCCGCTCTGGCGGCCGCTTGCCGGCGGCTGTCATCTCGGGCGGCCGATCCCGGCGCTTCTCGCCGCCGGCGGCTTCCGGGTGACGGCGATGACGGCGCGCTACCTCGGCAGCTGGCGGCCGGCGAGCTTCCACTATCTGGGCGTCGCGGTGCCGGATGCCGGCCCGCCGGGCGCCGGCGGCTGAGGCCGGCTCTCAGGAGGCGACCACGACGCGGTCGCGACCGGCCGCCTTGGCGGCATAGAGGGCGAGGTCGGCGGCGGCGAGCAGCGCGTGGAGATCGCCGGCATGGTCGGGGTAGATCGCCACCCCGGCCGAGAGCGTGCAGACGATCCCCTGGCGGTCCGAACGCCCGTACTGCCCGGCGAAGGCGCGGCGCAGATCGTCGGCGCGCGCCACCGCCTCCACGGCGTTCGAGCCGGGCATCACGATCAGGAACTCGTCGCCGCCGTAGCGGCATGCGTAGTCCGAGCGGCGGGTCTTGCTGCGCAGCAGGAGGCCGAGCTCGCGGAGCAGCTCGTCGCCGGCCGCGTGGCCAAGGCGGTCGTTGAGCAGCTTGAAGCCGTCGAGATCGAGGAGCACCGCCGCCAGCGAATCGCGGGTCCGCTCGGCGCGCACGATCTCGCGCTCCACGGTCTCTTCGAGGAAGCGGCGGTTGAAGAGGCCGGTGAGCGGATCGCGCACCGCCTGCTCGCGCAGCGACTCCTGGAGCGCCTCGATCTCGGCCAGCCGGCTCTCGAGGAGCTGGTTCGCTGCCGCCAGCTCGCGGGCGGCGTGATAGCGCTCGCTTACGTCGCGCAGGAGCACGAAGCGGCCCGAGACCGTCCCCTTGGGAGTGCGGTACTCCTCCACCTCGCCCTCGATGATCCGGGGCGGGTCGGCGGGGACCGAGAGCTCGAAACGCCCGAGCGGGCCATCGAGAGTCCGGGCGAGGAGCTCCGACCACGGCCCCGTGTCCCGGAGCCCGAAGCCGTCGGAGTCGGTGCGCTCCGGAGGGCCGAGCAGGTAGCGGGCCGCCGGGTTGCGGTCGATGATCCGGCCCTGCTCGTCGAAGACCACGAGACCGTGCGGCATCAGCCGGACCGCCGTGGCGCGGGCCGTCGGCACGAGGTCGACGAGGTCGAAGCGGATCACCGCGAAACCGATCACCACCCCCATCGCCGCGATCGAAAGGGGTGTGGGATCGATCCCGGGAACCGGGAAGCCGCCGAAGATGAAGCTCGCGTTGGTGAGCCAGGGGATCGCCGAGCCGACGAGGATGACGAGCGCCTGGTGGCGCAGCGCCCGCGGCAGGCGCATCGCCGCGATCCCGAGCTGCCAGAACGCCCCGGCGAGGCAGAGATAGGAGTAGCCCACGCCGAGCCAGAAGACCGGACCGCTGGCGTAGGCGGCGAGATGCCGGGCGCTCGACAGCGCCTCGACCGTCGGCCAGACGAGCCCGTGCCAGCCGTTGGTGAGGATGAGCAGGTAGGTCACGGCCGGGATCGCGCAGAGGGCGGCCACGCGGCCGGGCGGGTCGAGCCAGCGGCGGCGCGTGAAGCGGACGGCGAAGAGGAGGAAGAGAACGGGGGAGGCGAGGATGCCGAGGTACTGGAGCCGCGTGCAGAAGACCTTGGCGGGGAGGCTCGTGACCATGAGCTCGACCGCCGCGGCGAGCGACCAGACCGCCACCGCGACCATGAGCCAGAAGAGCTGGGGCCCGCCGGAGGTCTCCCGGCGCCGGGCGCCGAGCATGGCGGCCACCACCGAGGCGATCCAGGCCGCGGCCAGCGACAGGAGGGTGTGGAAAGAGAGCGAGTCCGCCACGATGCTTGGACTCCATGTTGGAACGTTGGTAGGGGCCAGTCAAGCCGTGGCGCGCTAGGATCCGCGCGATGACCGAGTCGCGTGCGTTGCCTCCGGCCGGGGATTACGATGCCTTTGCCGCGATCGCGGAGGAGATACTCGCCGGGATCGCCGACCCGGTGGCCGCGATGGCGACCCTCGCCTCCCTGCTCAGGGAGTGGCTGCCCAGGGCGAGCTGGGTCGGCTTCTATCGCGTGGTGGCTCCGAACCTGTTGCGCATCGGCCCGTATCAGGGGCCGCTCGGCTGCCTCGAGATCCCGTTCGCCCGGGGGGTGTGCGGCGCCGCGGCGCGGGAGCGCCGCCCGCAGCTGGTGCCCGACGTCCACGCCTTCCCCGGGCACATCGCCTGTGACGAGCGGGCGCGCTCGGAGCTCGTGCTGCCGGTCTTCGACGCGGCCGGGGAGCTGGTCGCCGTTCTCGATCTCGACTCCCATCTCCCGGCCGCCTTCACCGAGGGCGACGCCCGCGGTCTCGAGCGGCTGCTCGACCGGCTGCGCCCCGCCTTCGGCTCATCCGCCTGAGCCCGCCACCGGCCCGCGAGCCGGTCGGCTGTGGCAGACTCCGCGAAATGGCGACCCCCAACCAGGGAAACCCCCGCGCCGAGGCCCTCGGCCTCTGGACCCTCACGGCACTCGTCGTCGGCAACATGATCGGCTCGGGCGTCTTCCTCCTCCCGGCCTCGCTCGCTCCCTACGGCGGCGCGAGCTTCCTCGGCTGGGTGGTCACCGCCGGCGGCTCGATGGCGATCGGCCTCGTCTTCGCCCGGCTGGCACGGCGGATGCCAGCGGCCGGCGGGCCGTACGCCTACACCCGGGAGGCGTTCGGCGACTTCGCGGGCTTCCTCGTCGGCTGGGGCTACTGGATCTCGAGCTGGTCGGCGGTGGCGGCGATCGCGGTGGCGATGGTCGGCTACCTCGGAGCCCTCGTGCCGGCGGCGACCGCCTCCCCCGTGGCCGCGGCCGCGAGCGCGATCGTGGCGATCGTGCTGCTCACCGCGGTCAACGTCGCCGGGGTGCGGCAGGCGGGGATCGTGCAGCTCGCCACGACGGTGATCAAGATCCTGCCGCTGCTCGCGGTCGCCCTCTTCGGGCTCTCCCGCTTCGAGGTGAGCCACTTCCAGCCGTTCAACCCGACCGGCGGCTCGCTCTTCGCGGCGGTGCAGGGCTGCCTCGCGCTGACGCTCTGGGCGTTTCTCGGCCTCGAGGCGGCGACCGTGCCCGCCGGCGACGTACGCGACGCGCGGCGCACCATCCCCCGGGCCACGCTCCTCGGGATCGGCATCGCCGCCACCCTCTACATCGTGGCCACCGGGGCGGTGATGGGGATGGTCCCGCACGAGGTCCTCGCCACCTCCACCGCTCCGTTCGCCGACGCGGCCCGGGTGCTGTGGGGATCGGGGGCGGGGTCGCTGGTGGCGCTCGGGGCGTTCGTCTCCTGCTTCGGCGCGCTCAACGGCTGGATCCTGATCGCGAGCCAGGTGCCGATGGCGATCGCCCGCCACGGCCTCTTCCCCCCCTCCTTCGCCCGGCTCTCGCCACGCGGCACGCCGGCCTTCGGCCTCCTGCTCTCGAGCACGCTCGCCTGTCTGCTGGTGATCGCCAACTACACCAAGGCGCTGGTGGCGATGTTCACGGGGATGATCCTGCTCTCCACCCTCGCCTCGCTGATTCCGTTCGTCTTCTGCGCGATGGCCGATCTGCAGATCGTCGTGCGCGAGCGGACCCGGGGAGGGCGCGAGCCGCTCGGCCGGACGTTCGGGATCACCGGCATCGCCTTCGGCTACGGACTGCTCGCCACCGCGGGCGCCGGGCAGGAGACGGTCTTCTGGGGCTTCCTCACGCTGCTGTGCGGGATCCCCTTCTTCATCCTCACCCGCTGGCGAAATCCCCCGGCGAACGGCGTCTGACCGGTCGCGCGCGGCGGCTCGAGGCGAGGCCGGGCCCCTCAGGCGAGGTTGTGGAAGACCTTCTGGACGTCGTCGTCCTGTTCGAGGGAGTCGACGAGGCGGAGGACCTCGTTGGCCTCCCGCTCCCCGAGCTCGACGCTGTTGAGCGGCAGCCACTCCGACTCGGCCGAGAGGGGCACGATGCCGCGCTCCTCGAGGGCGTGCTGGAGCGTGCCGAAGCTGGTGAGCTCGCCGTGGACGATCAGCTGCGGCTCCCCCTTCTCTCCCGTCCCTTCCCCCAGCTCCTCGAGCCCGTGGTCGATCAGCTCGAGCTCCAGCTCCTCGGCGTCGATCCCCTCCGGGTCGAGGCGGAAGACCGCCATGTGCCGGAACTGGAAGGCGACGCTGCCGCTCGTGCCGAGGTTGCCACCCCCCTTGTTGAAGAGGGTGCGGACGCTCGAGACGGTGCGGGCGGGGTTGTCGGTCGCGGCCTCGACGAGCACCGCCACGCCGTGCGGGGCGTAGCCCTCGTAGAGGACCTCCTGGTAGTCGACCGCGTCCTGCCCCGAGGCGCGACGGATCGCGGCCTCCACCTTGTCCTTGGGCATGTTCACGGCGCGGGCGTTCTGCAGCGCGCGGCGGAGTGTCAGGTTGCCGTCGGGGTTCGGGCCACCCGCCTTGACCGCCATCGTGATCTGCTTGCCGATCCGGGCGAACTGCTTCGCCATCCGGTCCCAGCGCGCGAACATCGTGTACTTGCGCTTTTCGAAGATTCGTCCCATGGCCGTGAGGGGGAGACTCCCGGTCCGCTGGGTCCGTGATGTCGAACGCCCGCCAGGAGGTCTGCCGGGGTCAATCTACCCCGAGCGGCGCAGCGCGTAAAGGCGCGCGACGGGCCCTCAGCGCAGGTACTTGATCGCGACGAAGCCGAGGATGCCGGCCACGGTGACCGCGGCCACCGCCCACTCCAGACGGCTTTCGAGGAACGGCCGGATCCGCTCGCCGAAGGCGCGGATCAGCCCGGCGACGAGGAAGAAACGCAGCGGCCGGCCGATCGCCGAGGCGAGGACGAAGAGGCCGAAGTCGAAGCGGAACCAGCCCGAGGCGATGGTGAAGACCTTGTACGGGATCGGGGTCACCGCGGCAACCAGCACCCCGAGGAAGCCGAACTCGGCGTACCAGTGCCCGATCTTCGCCATCACCGCCTCGCCGCGGTAGAACTCGACGATCGCGCGGCCGACGCTGTCCCAGAGCGCCCAGCCGAGGTAGTAGCCGAAGATCCCGCCGAGGACCGAGGCGACCGAGCACCAGAAGGCGTAGCGGGCCCAGCGCCGCGGCCGGGAGAAGCACATCGCGGCGAGCAGGACGTCGGGCGGGACGGGGAAGAACGACGACTCGGCGAAGGAGAGGGCGAAGAGCGCCTTGTCGGCGTGCCTGGTCGCTGCCCAGTGGAGGGTCCAGAAGTAGAGCTTGCGCAGCGGGTTGCGCGTCAAGCGCGCCTGCGCAATCGCCGAGGCGGGCGGGGTTTCCATCGTCTCCGGTCGCATCCGGGGGAGTCGATCAGGATTCGGCCGCCGGGGCAAGCTCTCCGGACGTGGCGAGCCCGGCGGGAAACGGGGGAGAATGGCGACCGTGATCGTCGAGGGCGTCGAAGGGATCGCTGCCGCCTGCCGTCTCTGGGCTGGTCCCGGCCGGCTGGCACCGCCGTCCGTGCTCGCCGGCGAGCTGCTCGCGGCGGTCGGCTATGGGGAGGGCGAGCTGCCTCCGGATGCGGGGGTCGCGGTCGCGGTGCCGAATGCCGTGCTCGGCGGCGAACCGTGGCTCGAGCTCTGGCCGGCCGCCTCGCCGCCCGTCACCGGCCGCGCCGGGCCGCTCGCCTACGCACACGACGGCCGCCTCCTCTTCGGTACCGGCCGCCTGCCGATCGCCGGCGGGGCGGAACCGGCGGCGCACGCTCTCTTCTCCGGGCTGCTCGCGCTGGCCGCCGCGCACGGCTACCCGCACCTGCTGCGGGTCTGGAACTACCTGCCCGGGATCAACGAAGAGCGCGATGGGCTCGAGGTCTACCGGAGCTTCAACCTCGGGCGGGCGCGGGCGTGGGTGAGCCATTACGGCCTCGCGGCCGAGCGGCGCTTCTGCGCCTCCTCGGCGGTCGGCGCGCCGGGCGAGGAGCTGCTCGTCTGCTTCCTCGCCGCCCGCGCACCGGGGCGGCACGTCGAAAACCCCCGGCAGCTCGCGGCCTGGCGGTATCCACCCCGCTACGGACCGGTCGGCCCGTCGTTCTCCCGTCTCACGGTCGCGCCGCCCGGGCTCGGACCCTGCTGCTTCCTCTCGGGGACCGCGAGCGTGGTCGGCCACGCGACCCGCCACGCCGGCGATCCGGTGGCCCAGCTCGCCGAGACCCGGGAGAACATCGGCCGGGCCCTCGCGGCCGCCGCGAACCATGGGCCGGAGCGCTGGCGGAGCGGCCTGGGAGCGCTCGCCTTCGCGAAGGTCTACCTCCGCCGCCCCGCGGATCTCGGGGGAGTGCGTGCCGGGCTCGCTTCGCATCTCGCGGCCGGGCAGCCGGTCCTCTACCTCGAAGCCGACATCTGCCGCGCCGATCTGCTCCTGGAGATCGAGGGCGTCGCCCTCTGAGCCGAAACCGCCGGCGGCGGGCGGGGCCCGCCGCCGGGGTGGGGGACGCTACTTCGCCGCCGTCGGCGCCGTGGGCACCGGGAAGCCGCGCTTGCGCATCAGGGCCTCGATGCCCGCGTCGCGACCGCGGAAGGCACGGTACGTTTCGGCGGGATCCACCGTGTTGCCGACCGAGAAGACGTGCTCACGCAGGCGCTTGGCGACCTGCTTGTCCCACGGGCCGGCGCCGGCGGTGAACGCCTCCCAGGCGTCGGCGGTGAGGGTGTCGGCCCAGAGGTAGCTGTAGTAGCCGGCCGAGTAGCCGTCACCGCTGAAGATGTGCCCGAACTGCGGGGTGCGGTGCCGCATCACGATCTCGCGCGGCATGCCGATCGCCGCGAGCGTCTCGCGCTCGAAGGCGTCGGGATCGATCTTCGCCGCGCCCGCGAGGTGGAGCTTCATGTCCACGATCGCGCTCGCCAGGTACTCGACGGTCTGGAAGCCCTGGTTGAAGTTCGCGGCCCGCTCGAGGCGGGCGACGAGCGCGTCCGGGATCGGCTCGCCGGTCTCGTAGTGACGGGCGTAGCGCTGCAGGATCTCGGGCACCGGCAGCCAGTGCTCGAGGATCTGGGAGGGGAACTCCACGAAGTCGAGGGCCACCTCGGTCCCCGCGAGCGACGGGTAGGCGACGTTCGAGGAGAGGCCGTGGAGAGCATGACCGAACTCGTGGAAGAGCGTCGTGGCGTCGTCCCAGGAGATGAGCACCGGCGCGCCCGGGGTGCCCTTCACGAAGTTCGAGTTGTTCGAGACGATCGGCGTCACCTCGCCGTCGAACCGGTGCTGGGAGCGGTACTCGCTCATCCAGGCGCCGGACTGCTTGCCGGTGCGGGCGTACGGATCCCAGTACCAGAGGCCGACGTGGCGGCCGCTCGCGGCGTCGGTGACCTCCCAGACGCGCACGTCGGGGTGCACGACCGGCAGCCCGGCGACGGGGGCGAAGCGGAGACCGAAGACGTCGGTCGCGACCTGGAACATCCCTTCGCGCAGCTGCTCGAGCTGCAGGTACGGCTTGACCAGGTTCTCGTCGATGTCGTACTTCGCCTTGCGCACCTTCTCGGCGTAGAACCGGTAATCCCACGGCTCGATGCGGATCCCGGCCCCTTCGGCGTCGGCGACCGCCTGCATGTCGGCGATCTCCTCATGGGCCCGGGCGACCGCGGGCGTCCAGACGGCCTCGAGCAGCGCCATCGCCCGCTCCGGGGTCTTCGCCATCGTGTCCTCGAGCCGCCAGTGGGCGTGGGTCGCGTAGCCGAGCAGCTTCGCCCGCTCGGCGCGCAGGGCGAGGATCTCGGTGATGATCGCCTTGTTGTCCTTCGCGTCGCCGTTGTCCCCCCGGCTGTAGTAGGTCCGCCAGACCTTCTCGCGCAGGTCGCGCCGCTCGGAGAAGGTGAGGAACGGCTCCATGCTCGAGCGGGTGTTGAGCACCACCCACTTGCCGGGGTGGCCGCTGGCTTCGGCGGCGACGGCGGCGCCGGCCCGGTAGGAGTCGGGCAGTCCGGCGAGGTCCTTCTCCTCGAGCACGAGCAGGTGGTCGGTCTCGTCGGCGAGCACGTTCTGGCTGAACTGGGTGTACAGGGTGGCGAGGCGCTGGTTGATCGCCGAAAGCCGCTCCTTGGCCTCGGCTCCGAGCTGGGCGCCGGCGTGCACGAAGCGGGTGTACTCGAGCCAGACGAGGCGGTTCTGCTCGGGCGTGAGAGCGGCCTCGTCGCGGCCCGCGTAGACCGCGGCGATGCGGGCGAAGAGCTTCTCGTTCTGGATGATCCGGTCGCCGAAGGCGGCGAGCTTCGGCGACACCTCCAGCTCGACCGCCTGGAACTCCGGCGTGCTCATCGTCGAGCCGTAGACGCCGAAGACGGCCATCACCCGGTCGAGCGTGCGGCCGGTCTTCTCCTTCGCGACGATCGTGTTCTCGAAGGTGGGCGGCGCGGGATCGTTGGCGATGGCGTCGATCTCGGCGAGCGCCTCGGCCATCGCGGCCTCGATCGCCGGCTGGAACTGCTCGACCTTCACCTGGTCGAACGGCGGTACTCCGCCGTACGGGCCGGTCCAGGGGCGCAGCAGCGGGTTGTCCGGGGTGGCGGGCGCGGTGGCGAGCAGAGCCACCAGGCCCAGCGAAGAGAGAAGTGGGGTCGGCATCTCCGGGTTCTCCATGGTCGGGTGGGGTCGCGGCAGGAAGCCGCCGCCGGCGGCCAGCGCGCGACGGCTCCATTCTACGCGGGATGCGTGCCGCGCCACCGCCGGCGGAGATCCGGCGGGTGCCTCAGCCGTCGAGCCCGACGCCGAACATCCGCTCGAGGTCGTGGCGCGAGTAGGTGCGGAAGGCGAGCAGCGTCTCCGACCGGCGGACGCCGGCGAGCTGGAGGAGCCGCCCGGTGACGAGCTCGGCGACCTCGTCGTTGGAAGGCACCCGCACCATCGCGACCAGGTCCCATGGCCCCGCGACCGAGTAGACCTCGGTGACCCCCGGCAACGCCAGCAGCTCCTGGGCGAGATCGTTGATGCGGTGGCGCTCGGCTTCCAGCAGGACGATGGCGTGGACCATGGCGGCTCCCTCCCCGGAGGGGATCGTAGCCGCTCGGGCGAGGGCGGTCGAGCGGTTCGTGGCGGGCTGATATCCTCGCGCGAGCGGCAGGCGGGCCGTCCGCACCGGACGGTCGCGGTCCCCCGCGTGACGAGGTGAACGTTGGCGCGATCGAACTACCAGTACAGCAAGCGGCAGCGAGAGCTCGCCAAGAAGCAGAAGCGGGAAGAGAAGCTCCAGCGCAAGCTCGAGCGCAAGCAGGGCGGGGGGGGCACGGTGGACGAAACCCCGGAGAGCGAGCAGCTGGAGGTTTCCGGCGAGCCCGAGGCGGCGGCGGAGCCCGCCTCCCCTGAGTTGCCGTAGCTCTGGTGGTCCGCGCCACGCCCGGCGTCGAGAGCTTTCACGGTCCCCGACCCCCGAGGGTACGGCCGGTGGCGGTAGCGGCCGTACCCCGCCGGAGGAGCCGGTGACCCCGCAGCGACCCATCGCGATATCCTCATCCTGGTGGCTGTCCACTCCCCGTTCGCACCCGAACCGGAGGTTCGCATGTCCAATCGCTTCCCGCAGGAGGCCGTGCTGCGTGACGGCCGGCGGCTCGTGCTGCGCCCCTTCCAGCAGGGGGACACGCAGGCGCTCTACGACTTCTTCTTGCGGCTGCCCGCCGAGCGGCGCCGGTTCGCGTGGGACCGGATCGACGATCGCGAGCTGATCGAGCAGTGGGGACGCGAGCTCGACTACGCGAAGGTCTTCCCCCTGCTCGCCCTCGATGGCGGCAAGGTGGTGGCCGATGCCACCCTCCACCGCCGCGCGCACGGACCCCTCCGGCTGGTCGGCCGCGTGAAGTGGCTGATCGATCCCGACTACCGGGGCGCCGGGCTCGGCACGATGCTGATCAACCATTTCATCGACACCGCCCGGGTCAACGGCCTGAAGTTCCTCAACTGCATGCTCATCTCCGACCTCGAGACGGATGCGGTGCGGGTGCTGCGTGAGCTCGGGTTCCGCGAGCAGCGCCTCCCCGGCTACGGGACGGATCCCGACGGCGCGCCGCACGACATGAGCCACCTGGTGCTCGCCCTCTAGCCGCCGCGGACGGGGTCGGTCCCGGCCGTGCGATAGGCTGGGAGCGGTGTGCCGCAGAGAGCAAGCGGCACCCTTCGAACGATGCACGAGTACTCTCTCGTCACCGCCCTCCTCGACCGCGTCGAAGCGGTCGCCCGGGAGCACGGGGCGACCGCGGTTTCGGCGGTCCGGGTGCGGGTGGGCGAGCTCTCCGGCGTCGAGCTGTCGCTCCTCGCCACCGCCTACGAGCTCGCCCGCACCGACACGCTCTGCGCCACGGCGCCGCTCGAGCTCCTGACGGAGCCGGCGCGCTGGGAGTGCACCGCCTGCGGCACCGCCGTCGCCGCCGACGGGCCCCGGCGCTGCGGGCTCTGCGGCGCGCCGGCGCGGCTGGTGGCGGGCGGCGAGATGCTGCTCGAACGCGTGGAGATGGAGGTTCCCGATGTGTGAAACCTGTGGCTGCGGCGATCCGGATCTGGTCTCCGTCGAGCTTCACGAGAGCCTGCTCGCCAGCAACGACCGGATGGCGCAGCACAACCGCGAGCATTTCGGCGAGCGCGGGGTGCTCGCGATCAACCTGATGGGCTCGCCCGGCTCGGGCAAGACCGCCCTCCTCGAGGCGACGGCGCGCGCGCTCGCCGGACACCGGCTCGGCGCGCTCTCCGGCGACCTCGCCACCGACAACGACGGCGAGCGGCTGCGGGCGGCCGGGATCCCGGCGGCGACGATCACCACCGGCTCGGCCTGCCACCTCGACGCACGGCTGGTCCACGAGGCGCTCCACGAGCTCGCCTGGGAGGGGGTCGACACCCTCTTCGTCGAGAACGTCGGCAACCTCGTCTGCCCCGCGATCTACGACCTCGGGCAGCAGGCGAGCGTGGTGGCGCTCTCGGTCACCGAGGGCGAGGACAAGCCGCTGAAGTACCCGGTGATCTTCCGCAAGGCCGACCTCGTGCTGCTGACGAAGTGCGATCTCCTGCCGCACCTGCCGGGCTACCGGATGGAGGCGCTCGAGGCCGCGCTCGCGGCGACGATGCCGGTGCCCCGTCTGGTGCGCTGTTCGGCGGTGACCGGCGAGGGGCTCGACGAGTGGTATGCCTGGATCGCCGCGCGCCGGGCCGAGCTGCCGCCGGCGACCGGCAAGCGGCATCACCATCATCATCATCACGATCACTCCGGCTGAGGGGCCGTGGGCGGCTCTCCGGCGGCCGGCCCGCCGCGGTCTGACCGGCCGCTGTTCCTGATCGTCGCTTCGTCCAACCCGGTCAAGGGCCGGGCGGCGGCGGCCGGCTGCCGGCTCGCCTTCCCCGGGCGAGAGGTCCGGGCGGAGGCCGTGGCGGTTCCGTCCGGAGTGGCCGAGCAGCCGTTCTCGGAGGCCGAGACGCTCCAGGGCGCCCGCGCCCGGGTGCTCGCCGCCCGCGCGGCACGGCCCGAGGCCGATCTCTGGATCGGTATCGAAGGGGGCGTCGAGGAGCGGGCCGAAGGGCTCGCCGCCTTCGCCTGGGTCGTCGCCGCGAGCGCGCGCGGCGAGGGGCTGGCGCGCAGCGCCACCTTCCTCCTCCCGCCGGCCCTGGCGGCGCTGGTGCGCGCCGGCGTCGAGCTCGGGGAGGCGTGCGATCGCCTCTTCGGGCGCGAGAACTCGAAGCAGGCCGACGGCGCGGTCGGCCTGCTCACCGGCGGGGCGATCGACCGCCGCGCGCTCTACGAGCAGCCGGTCGTCCTCGCGCTGATCCCGCTGCGGGAGCCGGGGCCGGGAGAGGCAGCCGGCTAGCTGCCCCTCCCGGTCACCGCCGGCTCATTCGCCGTGCCGGTGATGATGGTGGTGGTGATGATGGTGGCCGTGATCGTGATCGTGGCCGCCGCAGCCGACGCCATGGCCTCCGCTGCAGAGCGAGCCCTTCGAGGTGAGCCGGCCGGCCAGGTAGTCGCGGGCCATGACCTCCGGATCTCCCCCTTCGAGGCCGAGCACCACGTCGATGCCCGCGGCGGTGAGGATGGCGCTCGCGCGCTGCCCCATCCCGCCGGCGAGCACCGCGCAGATCCCCTGCTCGGAGAGCCAGCGCGGGAAGGCGCCGTGTTCGTGCGGGGGAGCGGCCACGATGGCGGCCGAGGTGATCTCCTCGCTGCCCTCCTCGGCGGTGAAGAAAGCGAAAGCGTCGGCGCCTCCGAAGTGGGAGGAGAACGCGCCGGCGGCGAGCGGAACGGCGATCTTCTTCATGGGGTGTGACTCCTTGGGGTCGAGAAAGGCCGGCAGCCCGGGAGCGTCCGCGCGCCCGGCAGCCGCCGGATGGGGTTGACGAGAGGGTTCAAAGGCCCCTCTCGGAAGGTGGCTGGTCGCCGCGTGTGGCGATCCAGTAGCGGCGGCCGCCGCGCTGGTGGCCGGCGATCGCGCCCGCCCGCTCGAGGCGGCCGAGCGCCTTGCCCACCTCGGCCGGGTGGAGCTGCAGGCCGGCGGCGAGATCGTCGAGCGTGCAGGGGCGGCGGCCGAGCAGCGCGAGCACCCGCTCGTCGTCGGCGGCCGTGAGCGGCTCCGCGCCGGGGCCCCGGGCGCGGAAGTCGGCGATCGGCTCGGCGGGCGGATCGAAATGGGCGCAGCAGGCGGCGAGGCGTTCGGCGCTCAGCGGCCGCGCCCGCTCGTCGAACGTCGGGCGCACCGGGGTGTTGAGCTGGACCTTCTCGGCGCCGATCCGGCGGGCGAGGACGGCGATCCGGGCGAGCTGCTCCGGGCTGTCGTTGACGCCGTCCATCACCATCACCTCGAGCCAGAGACGCCCCTGGAAAGAGGCGCGGAACGCCTCGAGACCGGCCACGACGCGGGCGAGCGTCAGACCCGGGGCCGGCCGGTTGACGGCCTGGAAGGTCGCCTCGTCGCCGGCGTCGAGGCTCGGGACCACGATGTCGGCCTTCGCCGCCGCGGCGCGCACCGCCGGGCGGTGGAAGAGCGAGCCGTTGGTCAGCAGCACCACCGGCACCGCCGCGAGCCGCTTCAGGCCGGCGATGAGCTCGCCGAGCCCGCTGTCGAGCGTCGGCTCGCCGGAGCCGGCGAGGGTGATGACGTCGGGCGCGGGGCCGTCGGCGAGCCGCGCCGCGACCTCGGCGAGGATCGTCTCGACCGGGTAGAACCGCCGCCGCCGGGCCGTCAGGGTGCCGGTGGGACCGAGCTGGCAGTAGGTACAGTCGAACGAGCAGATCTTGTACGGCACCGCGTCGACGCCGAGGCTGGCGCCGAACCGGCGGCTCGGCACCGGGCCGTAGACGTGGCCGCCGGGTGAGCGGTCCCGGAGCTTGCGCGTGGTCATGAGATCTCCTCGGGGCCCTCCGGCCCCGGATCGCAGGGCGTATCGAGCCTCCCGCAACGGCAGGCCCGGCCGCGCCGGCGTTCGCCCCCGTGGAGCGGGCAGGGGAGCGGTTCGTCCGCCCCCGGGCGCGAGGGCACCGCCCCGATCACGAGCACCTTCCCCTCCACGAGCGCTTCGGCGACCACCGCGCGGGCGCGGGTGAGGACGCGGGCGAAGGTCGGGCGCGAGACCCCCATCCGCTCCGCCGCGGCCTCCTGGTAGAGCCCTTCGAGATCGGCGAGGCGCAGCGCCTCGAGCCCGTCGAGGCCGAGGGTGAGGACCGGGGTCCCGCGCACGGGCCGGTCAAGCGGCCGAAAGCCGGCTCCCGGACAGGAGAGGGCGATGCGGCGCGGGTGCGGAGGGCGGGCCATGCGGATGGTTTCGATGCGATTGTCCGGGGGTATCCGACGTCCGGAGCGCCCGATGTTCTGAGCATATGTTCAGAAAAGGCCGCCGTCAAGCCGTCGTGGGACACGGCGGCGAGAGGGCGGCCCGAAATCGAGGCCGGCGACTGCGTCCGGCTCTCAGAGGGTGGCGAGCATCGCTCCCGCCTCCTCGCACGTCTTCGCGACACCGGCGACCGACTTGGCGAACGCCGCCTTCTCCTCGGCGGTCAGGTCGAGCTCGATGACCTGCTCGACGCCGTTGCGCCCGAGGATCGCCGGGACCCCGCAGAAGAGGCCGTCGACGCCGTATTCTCCTTCGAGCTTCGCGCAGACCGGCAGGATCTTGCGCTTGTCGAAGATGATCGCCTCGGCCATCTCGAGCGCCGACCAGGCCGGCGAGACGAAGGCGGAGCCGAAGCCGAGCAGGCCGACGACCTCGCCCCCCGCCTTGCGGGTGCGGTTCTCGATCCGCAGGAGGGTGTCGGCGTCGAGGAACCGCTCGACCGGGAGGCCGGCGATCAGGCAGGAGCTGCGCACCGGCACCATGTCGTCGCCGTGACCGCCGAGGACGATCGCGTTGACGTTCTCCACCGAGACGTTCGCGGCCTCGGCGACGAACGCCCGGTAGCGGGCCGAGTCGAGCACCCCGGCCATCCCCACCAGCCGGTTCTTCGGCGGCGCGAGACGCTTGTCGAGGGTGAAGACGATGGCGTCGAGCGGGTTGGCGATCGAGATGATCATCGCCTCGGGGCAGAACTGCGCGATCCCCCGGGCGACCTCGATCGTGACCTTCAGGTTGATCGCGAGCAGCTCCTCCCGGCTCGGGAAGGTGCCGTCCGGGCGGGCCTTGCGCGGCACGCCGGCGGTGTTGATGACCAGCTCGGCGCCGGCGAGCGCGGAGTAGTCCTTGGTGCCGACGAGGCGGACGTCGCGGCTCACCACCGGCAGCCCCTCGAAGATGTCGAGGCTCTTGCCGATCGCCACCGACTGCCGCCGCACCACCGCCTGGCGCTCCTCCGGATCCGCCGGGTTGACCATCGGCGCCGGGTCCACGAGCCCGACCTCGCGGGCGAGCCGGCGCTGGGCGATCTCCTGCACGAGCACGCCGCCGATGAAACCGCCGCCGATGACTCCGATCTTCTCGAGCATGAGCATTCCTCCGTATTCGGATCATGCACCCGCTGGAAACGACTTCAGGCGACCGCTCCGGGCGCGCCTCCGCCGGCCGCCGGTACCCGCCCACGATACCCCCGGGGGCCGCTTTCCCGGAAGACTGCCCCGCGGGGTGGGGGCGATCGTCTCCGGGAGAAGCGTTGGCACTAGGTGCTCGCCCGTACCGGGAGGATCACCATCGGCACCCCGAGCCACTGCAGCCGGCGCTGGATCGCCGCCGAGGTCTCGTTGTGCAGCAGGCCGTGGAACCAGCGCTCGCGGCGAAAGACGAGCTTGCCCGCCATCACCGTGGCGCGGGGGTAGCGCCGGGCGAGCTCGGTCGTGAGCGCGGTCCCCTCCTCGACGACGTCGATGCCGGTGGCGGTGGCGAAGTCGGCGGCGAAACCGAGCCGGCGGGTGAGCGCCACGTACCGCTCGAGATCGGTCCGCGTCGCCGCTTGCAACGACTCGATCTCCTGGCGTCCCTTGAAAGAGCCGGAGTCGACGACGGCGATACCGACGAAGACGAACTGTCGGTAGAGCCCCGGGAAAGTCCGCAGTACCGAGAGCAGGAGGTGCACGCCGAGGCCGTCGAAAGAACGGACCAGGATCAGGGCGGTCGGCGCGGTGGGGTCGAGCGGTTCCCGGTTCGGCCTGCCGCCGGTCGGCAACGACCCCAGGATCTCGTCGAGCTGCCGGAGCCCCGTCTTGGCGCGCCCGTAATGGGCGTGGATTCCCAGACAGAGGATGACGAGGACCGAGGTCAGCGTGACCGTGAGCCAGCCGCCGTGCCGGAACTTCTCGACCAGCGTGATGCCGAGAATGCTGGCGCACATCGCGAGGGCGAGTCCGTGAAGGGCGAGATGCCGGCGGCGCTCGGCCAGGTCGCGCCGCTGCCACCAGAAGCGGCTCATCCCGGCCTGCGAGAGGGTGAAGGTGAGGAAGACGTTGATGGAGTACATCACCACGAGCAGGTGGATGTTGCCTTCGGTGTAGAAGAGGAGCGCGAGGGCGGCGCTGCCCATCACGAGAACCCCGTTGTGCATCGTCAGCCGTTCGGAGAGGGCGGCGAAGCGATGGGGGAGAAACGAGTCGATCGCCATGTTCGCCATCACGCGCGGGCCGGCGATGAAACCGGCCTGGGCGGCGACGAAGAGGAGCAGGCCTTCCGAGAGGAGCGTGAGCGGCACGAGCCAGGCGCCGAGCGGCAGCCCGCCGAGCCGCCAGCCCCCGAAGGTGGCCTCGGCGAGCACGGCATTGAGCGTCTTGCCGGGCACGGGAACGACCTTCAGGAGCAGATAGGCGACGAGGATCCCGCCGGCGGTGAAAGCGAGCGAGACCGCCATGTAGGTCATGGTGCGCTTGCCGGTCTGGACCCGCGGCTCGCGCATGATCTGGAGCCCATTGGAGACCGCCTCGATACCGGTGTAGGTGCCGCCGCCGAGCGAGTAGGCGCGCAGGAAGAGGAGCACCATGCCGCCGGTCCCGATCGTCGCCAGACCCTGGTCGAAGCTGGAACGCAGCTCGGCCGCCACGGTCGGCGCGTCGCCGAGGTGGCTCGCTACCGCCCAGCCGATGAGCAGCACGTGGGTGGCGAGGAAGAGGAGGAACACCGGAAGGAGGGCCGAGACGCTCTCCTTGACGCCGCGAAGGTTGAGCACCATGAGCAGCGCGATCATGGCCACCTCGAGCGGCAGCTTCCAGGCGGCCCAGTCGGCCGGCAGGAAGCTGAAGAGGGCGTTGCCTCCGGAGGCGATGGAGACGGCGCTCGTCAGGACGTAGTCGACCACCAGCGCGGCGCCCGAGACGAGGCCGAGCCGGGGCCCGAGCAGGTGAGAAGCCACGACGTAGCCACCGCCGGTCGGAAAGTGCTCGATGACGCTCCGGTACGAGGCGGAGAGGAGCCAGACGGTGAAGGCGGTTGCCGCCGCCAGCGCGAGGGCGAGGTAGGTGTGCGCGCCGAGCGCACGAAACGCCTCCTCGGGGCCGTAGGACGACGAGGTGAGGCCGTCGGCGCCGAGGCCGACCCAGGCGAGGAAGGCGACGAGCGACATCCGGTGGAAGACGCCGCGGTCGGTCGGGTCCTTCGGCGCCCCGAAGACGGTGCGCGAGGCGCGCTGGCGCAGCGAAACCGGCGCCGTCGGCGGCGCGGAGACGGTCATCGCCCTCAGCGTAGAGGGACGGTGACGAGGGAGACCGGAACGAACGAGAAAGAAACCCGGAAGGGCCCTACTCGATCGGTTCGGCGAGGAACCGGTAGCCGACCCAGGGCTCGGTGACGAGATAGCGGGGCGCCGAGGGGTCGGGTTCGAGCTTGCGCCGCAGCGAGCCGACGTGGACCCGCACCGTGTCGGCACTCGCTTCTTCGGCACCCCAGACCTTCGCGATCAGCTGCCGCGCCGAGACCGGACGGCCGGCGTTGCGGGCGAGCACCTCGAGGATCGCGAGCTCGGTGGGTGTGAGGTGGATCTCCCGCTCCCCCTGCCGCACGCGGCGCCGGTCGAGATCGATCTCCAGGTCGGGGAACCGCAACCGGGAGCTCGGTGGGGCGGCGCGTCGCAGCTGGGTGCGGACCCTGGCGAGCAGTTCCGGCACCGAGAACGGCTTGGTCACGTAGTCGTCGGCGCCGAGATCGAGGGCGCGGATCTTGTCCGACTCCCCGCCGCGCACCGAGAGGACGAGCACCGGGGTGCGATGGGTCCGGCGGATCGCGCGCACCAGACCGAAGCCGTCGAGTCGCGGCATTGCGAGGTCGGTGAGCACGAGATCGGGCTCCTCGGCGAGGAAGAGCTCCCGGGCCCGTTCGCCGTCGGCGGCGGCGAGGGTGTCGTAGCCGGCGGCCTCGAGCTCCTCGCAGAGCCCTTCGCGGATCGCCGGGTCGTCGTCGACCACCAGGAGGCGTGGGCGGCGGGGCATCAGGGCTCTCCGCTGGCCGCGGCGGGCAGATCCGCCCAGGCGCAGGTGCCGCCACCGTGCCGCCGCGTGAGCCGGATCGCGCCGCCGCTGGCGCCGGCGAAGCTGCGGGCGATTTCGAGGCCGAGTCCACGTGGCTGCACGTTCGCGGCATCGATCTCCTGCCCCTCCTCCCCGAGCTCCGTCAGCCCCGGGCCGCGGTCGAGAACGCCGAGGCGGATCCTCGCCGGGAGCGTGGGATGACGACCCCCCCGGATCTCGAGGGCCTCGCCCGGCGGCGAGGCCCGGTCGGCGTTCTCCAGCAGGTTGACGAGGATCTCGAGGGCTAGAGAGGGGTCGACGAGGAGATCGGGACAGTCGGGCGCGATCTCCACCGCGACCGGTCGCTCGGGACGGGGGAGCGAGAGGCTCTCCCGGGCCGCGCGCACGAGATCCGGAACCGGCAGCGGCTCGGGGTGAGGTTCGATCTGTCCGGCTTCGAGCCGGGCGAAAGAGAGCAGGTTGCCGATCCGGCGCTGGAGCAGCCCGATCTGCGCCGTGAGCGCCGCGAGCCGGCTTCCGAGCTCCGGGTACGGGCCGAGCTCGCGCCGCAGCCCGTCGACCTGGATCCCCATGACGGTCAGCGGCGAGGAGAGGTCGTGAGAGACTGCGCGCAGCAGCGCGGTCTTGAGTGCCTCGCTCTCGCGCAGCGCCTCGAGGCGGGAGCGATCGGCGAGCAGGCGGTCGCGCTCGAGGGCGAGGGCGAGCAGCCGGGCGGCGGACTCCAGGGCGCTGCGGGTGGCCTCGGTCGCGCGTGCCACCAGGGCGCCCACCGGCTCTTCTCCCGTCAGCAGCGGCAGGTAGAGGTCAGTCCCTCGCGTGGCCGGGAACTCGAGCGTCTGGCCGTGGACCCGGAGGCTCGCGATCCGCTGCCGCACGGTACCGTCGGGGACCTCGCCGAACCAGTCGGGGAACACCAGCTCTCCCTCGCCGCGGAAGAGGGCAAGGCCACCGGCGGCGGCGCCGGTGGCGCGGACCGCCTCCGTGGCGGTGTGCGCGAGGCTCCGGGTGCCCACCGCGGCCGTGAAGAGCTCGATGCCGAGCCGGTAGAGGGCTTCGATCTCGGTAGCTCTGGCGAGCGCGGTCTGCGCCTGCCGGCGGGCCCGGACCACCAGGCGGCTCGCGAGCACCGCCGCGGCGAGGAAGGAGGCAAGCGCGACCCAGTTGCTCGCGTCGGCGATGTCGAACGTTCCGGTAGGGGGGAGAAAGAAGACGTTGAAGGCGGCGGTGGCGACGAGCGCCGCCGTCACCCCGATCCCGAGGCCTCCCCAGGTGGCGAGGAGGAGGACGGTGATGAGGAAGAGCTGACCCGCCGCGGCGGGATTGACGCCGGCGGCTGACAGCGTGAAGGTGACGGCCGTGAGTACCGCGGCGGCACCGGTGGGGACGAGCCACCGTCTGCCTTCCAGTCGCCGTTGCATCTCGCCCACGATCGGTCGGCCGCTCCTCGGGTCAGTCTAGCGCAGCGGCGGCTGGCCGCTCGCCCTTCGCGCTCTCTTTCGTCCTCCCTCCGGACTTCTTCCGTGCGCGGCGTGGAGCATGACCTCGTGGCGGAGCCGCGCGCCGCGGTTTGCGGTACCGGCGATCCGCTCCGGGAGCCCTCATGAGGACGATCGCCCACCCTTTGCGCGGCTATCTGATCGCCGCCGCAGTGACCGTCGCGACCACGGCGCTCGCCGCCGCCGTGCGCGGTCACATCGCACCCGTCAACCTCTCGATGCTCTTCCTCCTCATGGTGGTGGCGGTGTCGCTCGGCTCCGGTCGGGGTCCTTCGGCGCTGGCCGCGCTCCTCGGGGTCGCGCTGTTCGACTTCTTCTTCGTGCCGCCACACCTCACCTTCACGGTGGACGATGCACAGTACCTGCTCACCTTCGCCGGGATGCTGGCGGTGGGGATCACGATCTCGACGCTGACCGGTCGGCTCCGGGCCGAGGCGGCGGCGGCGGGCGCCCGCGAACGGCGGGCGACTGCCCTCTACGAGCTGAGCCGCGACCTCGCCGAGGCGCCCTTCGAGGAGGCTCTGTTCCATGCCGCCGGCCGCCATGCGCGCGTGCTGTTCGGCGGCGAGGCCGTGGTTCTGGTCCCCGGTGAGCGGGGGGATCTCGAGGTGCGTGCCGGCGACGGGACGCACTTCGGTGGGGAGGAGCTGGAGGCGGCGGAGTGGGTCTACGACCATGGCCGCGCGGCGGGGGCGCTCACGCGGGAGTACCGGACCACGCCCGGTCTCTACGTGCCGCTGCCCGGTGCCGACGAGGAGGTGCTCGGCGTGCTCGGCATACGCTGGGCGGAGGGCGCGGCGGCCCCGCCCGAGGACGCCGTCCGCCTGCTCGAGACGGTCGCCAACCAGCTGGCTCTCGCCCTCGGGCGTCTCCGGCGAGACGCGGGCCCCATGCCGTAACGCGTCGCCCTCAGTAGTCGCCGGTCATGATGAAGACCGGCTTGTTCTCGAACTTCTCGTACTTCGGCCGCAGGCGCTCGGGCAGGTAGTGGCGACCGACGTCGATCACCTTCTTGCGGCTGGTGACGACGTCGATCGGGACGTTGTCGTAGCGGCCGTTGCGGACGGCGACGAGCCGGCCCGAGATGCCTTCGAGGATCAGATCGAGGGCGAGGTTGCCGAACGCCATCGGCACGATCGAGTCGAGGGCGTCGGGGTCGCCGCAGCGCACGAGGTAGCCGAGGCGCTGGTTGATCGCGTTGATCCGCCGCCCGCCGTTGTACTTCGGCGACAGCACCCGCAGGCGCTCGGAGATCAGGTCGCCGACGCCGCCGAGCTTCTTGTGCCCGTAGGCGTCGGCCTCCTCGCCGGCGAAGACCATCTCCGACATCCCGGCGATCTTCGCCCCTTCGGAGACGAGCACCACGCTGTACCGGCTCGGGTTCGTGCGCCGGTCCTTGACCAGCAGCTCGGTGAGGAGCTCGATGTCGAACGGGTACTCGGGGATCACGCACCGGTTGGCGGCGCCCGCCATCGTCGGCAGGAGCGCGGTGAAGCCGGCGTAGCGGCCGAAGACCTCGATGACCAGGAACCGCTCGTGCGAGCCGGCCGAGGTGCGCAGGGCGTGGGTCATCTCGATCGTGCGGGTGACGCAGGTCGAGAAGCCGATGCAGTAGTCGGTCCCCGGCACGTCGTTGTCCATCGTCTTGGGGACGGCGATGACCTTGACCCCCTCCTGATGGAGCCGGACTCCGTAGGAGAGGGTGTCGTCGCCGCCGATCGGGATGAGGTAGTCGATGCCGAGGTGGCCGATGTTGGCGAGCACCTCGGGGGTCAGGTCGTTCATCTCCGCCGTGTACTTGTCGCGCAGGTGAGCGGGGACGTATGCCTGCGGCACGTGGGAGGGGCGGGTGCGGGAGGTGTGGAGGAAGGTGCCGCCGGTGCGGCCGACCCGGTTGACCGCCTCCTCGCTCAGCTCGAGGACGAAGCCGGAATCGTTCTCGGGGTGATCGCGGTCGATCTCGATGAGACCGGCCCAGCCGCGCCGGATGCCGAGCACCCGGTACCCCTCGCGCAGGGCGCGGATGGTGATGGCGCGGATCGCCGGGTTGAGGCCGGGGACGTCACCCCCGCCGGTGAGGATGGCGATCGTGCCGCGCTTGTTCTGGATCATGGACATGCGAATCACTCCTCTCTTCTCGGGAACGGGATGATGTCAGGGACGGCGCCGGAGCCCAAGCCCCCCGGTGCCCGGGGGAGCGGCAGCCGGTATGCTCAGCGCATGTCGCCGTGGATGATGCCCCGCCCCGCCATCCCGGGGTGGCGGACGCAGCGGGAGCGGCCGTGGCCGTGAGGGTCTGGCCGCGTCGCCGCTGGCTCCGGGTCGCGCTCGCCGCCGCCGGCGGCTGCGGCCTCGTCGCCGGCGGCCTCGTCGCCCGGGTGGGGCTGGCCTCACGCCGCGCCGCACCGGGAGATGCCCACGCCGCGGTGGTGCTCAGTGCCGCGATCTACGGCTCCCGCCCCTCGCCCGTCTTCGAGGAGCGGATCAAGCACGCGATCGACCTCTACCGCAGCGGCCGGGTGCGCCGGATCGTCTTCACCGGCGGGGTGGCCCCCGGCGACGTGCGGGCCGAGGCGGCGGTGGCGCGGGCCTACGCCCTCGGCCGCGGGGTGCCGCCCGAGGCGATGCTCTGCGAGGCGGGCTCGCGCACCACCTACGAGAACCTCCTCGCGGCCCGCACCCTGCTCCGGAGCGAACCCGGCCGGCCGCGGCTGCTGCTCGTCTCAGACCCGCTCCATATGGCGCGGGCGCTCGCGATGGCCCGCGAGCTCGGTCTCGACGCCGCCCCGGCGCCCACGCCGACGACCCGCTTCACCGGCAAGCGCAGCCGGCTCCGCTTCCTGCTGCGGGAGAGCTACTTCCTGGGCGCCTACCTCGCGCGGCGCCCGTTCGTCCGGCCGCCCGACCGCTGGCCGGCCGAGGGGGAGCTGCCGCCGTGCGAGTGAGGGGGGCGAACGGAGGCGCGGATGGCGCGTGAAGGGCTCGGCCTCTGGCCGCCGATGCTGCTCGTGATCGGCGCCAACGTCCTCTACCACTGGGCGCAGCGCGCGGTGCCGCGGGAGGTGCCGCCGGCCGCCTCGCTCACGGTCGCCTATGCGGTCGCCCTGCTCGCGACGCTCTGTCTCCTCCCGCTGACCAGCGGCGCGGTGAGCGCCCCCTGGACGAGCGCCCTCAACCCGTGGAGCCTGCTCGTCGGGGTGGCGATCGTGGGCGTCGAGTTCGGCTTCCTGCTCGCCTACCGCGCCGGCTGGCCGCTCCACAGCGCCGCGCTCTTCGCGAGCGCCGCGCTTGCCATCCTCCTCGTCCCGCTCGGCGCGCTCCTGCTCGGCGAGCCCTGGGACCTGCGCCGCACCGCCGGCCTGCTCCTCTGCCTCGCGGGCCTCTGGCTCCTCCAGCGGCCGTGAGGCCGGCGGCGGCGCGCCGGCCGCCCGGCGAGCCAGGGCCGGGCGCGCTCGCGGCCGTTCAGCAGATCCGGGGGAGCTGCTCGCCGGCGAGGAGGTCGACGAGCCGCAGACCGCCGATCGAGCTGCGGAGGGTGACCCGGCCGGGGTGGTCGGTGACGACCTCACCGATCGCGACGGCGTCGCTGCCGAGCGGGTGGTCGCGCCAGAGCGCGAGCGCCTCGTCGGCCGCCTCGCGGGCGACGATCGCCAGCGCCTTCCCCTCGTTGGCGACGTAGAGCGGATCGAGGCCGAGGATCTCGCAGGCGCCGCGCACGGCGGGGGCGACCGGGAGGCGGTTCTCCTCGATCCGGATGCCGGCGCCCGACTGCGCGGCGATCTCGTGGAGGGTGGTGGCCACGCCGCCGCGGGTCGGGTCGCGCAGCACGTGGACCCGCTCGCCGAGCCGGTCGAGGAGTACCCCGACGAGCCCGGCGAGGGGCGCGGAGTCGGAGCGGATCGGGCTTTCGAACTCGAGCCCCTCGCGCACCGAGAGGATCGCGATCCCATGCTCGGCGATCCGCCCGGAAAGGAGGACGACGTCGCCGGGCGCGGCACGGCGGGGGTCGATCTCGATCCCCGGGGGGACGACGCCGATGCCGGCGGTGTTGACGTAGATCCCGTCTCCCTTGCCGCGGTCGACCACCTTCGTGTCGCCGGTGGCGATCGGCACCCCGGCGGCGGCCGCCGCGTCGCGCATCGAGGCGACGACGCGCGCAAGGGTTTCCATCGGGAGCCCCTCTTCGAGGATCAGCCCGCAGGAGAGGGCGAGCGGCCGGGCGCCGCACATCGCGAGGTCGTTGACCGTGCCGTGGACGGCGAGCGAGCCGATGTCGCCGCCGGGGAAGAAGAGCGGGTGGACGACGTA
>Ga0255342_1000386_pt1 | contig 78614 bp, 75 predicted proteins | sample wastewater_treat_3_FD_192416 | JGI IMG/M metagenome (GOLD analysis project Ga0255342, IMG submission 192416) | Wastewater microbial communities from Lulu Island WWTP, Vancouver, Canada - plant14 | ecosystem: Engineered > WWTP > Wastewater > Unclassified | place: Canada: Vancouver, British...
ACTTTGAGAAATAGCAAGGGAACTGCTATTCACGAGCTGATCATGACGGCGCTGACAACATGGGGACAGAGAGGATTGGATTGCCTCCAAATGCTAACCATAAGACTGGCCAGCTAAACACGTACAAAAAAAGATGTAGGATGTAGGAGGTAGTACATTGATATACAGACAGCGAAAAGCATTGCTGGCCCTATGGGCCTTATGCATAGGGATATTGCTCTTTGGATTAGCCATAGGGCAGAATACATCAGTGAAGCCTGATAGGAGCACGCCAAAAGAGGATTCAGCGACGATGGATGTGACTGCAGATGATCGCATCATATCTGAAGTGGAAACCTGGGAGAGGACGTTTGGCTGTGCAAATTGGGATGGGGGCATTTCAGTCCAGCAGACCCTTGATGGCGGGTATATCATCACTGGCCGTACATCGCCCTTCGGGGCAGGCAGAGAGGATTTGTGGCTGATCAAGACCGATGGCCAGGGAGACAAGATCTGGGAGAGGACGTTTGGCGGTGCATATCAGGATGAGGGCTATTCAGTCCAGCAGACCAGTGATGGCGGGTATATCATCACTGGCCGTACAGAGTCCTTCGGGGCAGGCGATCGGGATTTGTGGCTGATCAAGATCGATGGCCAGGGCAACAAGATCTGGGAGAGGACGTTTGGCGGTGCTGAATCTGATTGGGGCTATTCAGTCCAGCAGACCAGTGATGGCGGGTATATCATCACTGGCCATACAGAGTCCTTCGGGGCAGGCAGAGAGGATCTGTGGCTGATCAAGACCGATGGCCAGGGCAACAAGATCTGGGAGAGGACGTTTGGCGGTGCTGAAACTGATTGGGGCTATTCAGTCCAGCAGACCCTCGATGGCGGGTATATCATCACTGGCTGGACATCGTCCTTCGGGGCAGGCAGAGAGGATCTGTGGCTGATCAAGACCGATGGCCAGGGAGATAAGATCTGGGAGAGGACGTTTGGCGGTGCTGAATCTGATGGGGGCAATTCAGTCCAGCAGACCCTCGATGGCGGGTATATCATCACTGGCTTGACATCGTCCTTCGGGGCAGGCAGTGACGATCTGTGGCTGATCAAGACCGATGGCCAGGGCAACAAGATCTGGGAGAGGACGTTTGGCGGAGAAAGTTGGGATGATGGCAATTCAGTCCAGCAGACCCTCGATGGCGGGTATATCATCACTGGCAGTACACGGTCCTTCGGAGCAGGCGGTGGGGATCTGTGGCTGATCAAGACCGATGCCGAAGGCAATGTATGATGCCAGTATCATCTGCGAGGCTGCTTGTGGCAGGACTATAAAAAGCTCATATAATCATGCTCGCAGTAGCCCTGCAACTCCATCGTAGGTGTGAGACTACTCCACTTCATACTCCCGGTGGCTTTGCAGCCCCGCCTAGAGCCCATCGATTTTCGTCACTCTATCTCGAATACATTGTGCTCAGGAAGAAGAATGCTGCCGCAGTGAGGATTATAGTCGCACCTGATGGCACATCCAGAAGGTAGGATACCAGAAGGCCCACAGTCACGAATATCGCCCCCAGGACCACAGATCCGGCCATGATGGCGGGCAGCTCCTTGAGATGCTGCCGGCTTATGGCCCCAGGGATGGTGAGAAGGGCGATTACCATTATGATCCCCACGATCTTGATCAATACCACAACGCTGAAGGCCACCATGGCCAGGAGCAGGAGCCTGAGGCTTTTTACCGGCAGGCCGATGGCCTCTCCGTAAACCGGATCAAAGCTCATTATCAGGAATTCCTTGTAAAGGATATAGGTCAGGAATAGTATGACCAGGGTGAGAGCGGATATCAGCAGAACATCATTCACAGTCACAGCCAGTATATTGCCGAACAGATAGCCATAAAGGTCTCTGGCATAACCCTCAGAGAGGGTGAGGAGCATGACCCCCAGGGCCATTCCCGTGGCCATGAAGACACCAATGGCAGTGTCCTCGGATACCCGCGCCCTCCCGCTCACCATTCCAATGCCGATAGCAGTCAGAATGGCCGAGCCCACACCGAATAGCAGGGGGTCGAAGCCCAGGAAGTAGCCCAGGCCTATGCCCCCAAAGGCAGCATGGGCTATGCCATCGCTGATGAAGACGATCTTATTTAAAATGACATAGATCCCGATTATGCCGCAGAGAACGGCGCTCGCCAGGCCGGCTGCCAGGGCCACTCTCATAAAATCGTATTGGAAGAGATCCAACTGCAGCTCAATCATCAATCATGCTTCCTCAAGACCCGGTGGGGCGTTCCGTGAGCAATCAAATCCACTGGACAGCCGTAGGCCTTCTCTATATCCTCGCTTGTCAGTTCCTTTGATCCATGATAATAAAGCCTCTGGTTCAGACAGGCGATCTTGCCCACATATTTGGAGACGGCTGTGATATCATGAGAGACGAGGATTATTGCTATTCCCCGGTCCTGGTTGAGGTGGCAGAGAAGCTCATAAAACTCCGCCTGTTGGGCGGAATCAATACCCGCCGTGGGTTCGTCCAGGAGGAGCAGCTCCGGATCAGATACCAGAGAACGGGCCACAAATACCCTCTGCTGCTCCCCTCCGGAGAGGGCGCCGATCTCTCGTTCAGCCCGGTCCTCCATTCCCACCGCCTCCAGGGCACGGAGTGCTGCATCGCGATCAGCAGGGCCGTAGCGGCGGAAGAGGCCTGTCCGGCTGAACCGTCCCATCTGGGCCACCTCCAGCACCTTGACCGGAAAGCTCTGATCGAAGATGGTCTTCTGGGGCAGGTAGCCTATCATTCCCCGGGCAGCCTCTGGCTGCTGGCCGAAGATTCTGATCCTCCCTTTATCCGGCTTTATCAAACCCAGCATCAGCTTGAGAAGGGTCGATTTTCCTCCCCCATTCGGGCCGATCAAGCCCAGGAAGTCAGCCCGGTTCAGCCTCAGATTTATGTCCTCCAGGATGACATGCTCACCCCGGAAGAGCCAGAGGTTCTCAATGGAGACGATTTCCGAGGTCATTTCAGGCTCTTAGAGATCTCCTCTCCCGTATGGCGCATATTCTGCAGGTAGTCCTCTGCTAAAGGATCAAGGACCACTATCCTCGCATTCATCTCTCTGGCTATCACCTCTGCCGATTTGGGATTAAACTGAGGATCAACGAAGATGACAGAGATATTGTTCTCTCTGGCCATATCGATCAGCCCTGCCAGGTACTTGGGACCGGGCTCCTTCTCCTCCTCCATGATCGGCACCTGGACCAGGCCGTAGTCCCGGGCGAAGTAGCTCCAGGCCGGGTGGTAGACGATGAACGTCCTGTTCTTTTTGGCGGCAAAGGTCTGCTTCAATTCCCTGTCCAGTGCTCTCATATCCTCTAAAAAGTTATCTTTATTCTGGCGGTAGTATTCAGCGTTCTTCCGGTCGAACTGGATCAGAGCATTGCATATGTTCTCCACCTGAATGGCTGCATTCTCCAGAGACATCCAGATGTGGGGATCGGTGTGCTTGCCATCCTCATTCAACAGCTCCACCCCCCGGGAGGAGTCGACAACCAGCATATCTTCATTGACCAGGAGAGCCTTTTCCATCCAGAACTCCAGACCTGCGCCGTTCATGATGTATATGTCAGCATCAGCGATCTCTTTCATCTGGGAGGGGGAGGGCTCATAGGCATGAGGTTCGGCCCCGGGCGGGACTATCACTGCCACTCTGACTCTGTCTTTTCCCACGGCGGAGATGAGGCCTGCCAGGGGGGCGATGGTGGTGGCGGCGGATATGATATCTGATTCATTCTTCCCCTCATCTCCGGTGCCCTTAAGGCTCTCACCTGCTGTAAATCCAGCAGACTCCTCCCTCTCTGAGATGCATCCGGATAGGATGACAGCAGCAAGAATGATGGCAGCGGCGAGGATTATAATAAATAACGAAGACTTTCTAAAATCGCTCAACATATTACTCCCTATTTGCTCTCTGTGCATCGATCAGATGATCTAGATGATCTTGAAACGCTTTTGGAATCACAATTTTCTTATGTAATTCGCTTTAAATAAAGATATTGGCCAATGATAAGGTAGATATTCTAGAAGGTGAAGGATGCGGCTATGAGCGAAGCTCGAGATAGGAAGATGAAGCGCAAACGCAAGCTGGACGAGTTGAAGGCAGAAAAAATATTGAGAGCATGCAGAAGCCGGCGATTCACAGAGATTGCTGATAGATAGGGCAGCCGCCTTTTTTTCATCATTTAACTCATTTTTTTCATTCAGGCAAAAAAGTGAGGGCAGCGGAAAGTGGCGGCCTAGATATGGGCCGCTGTTCCCTCTTCCACATAGATGGTCTTGCTGCTTCCCGGCTCGAAGAACATGATCTTGGGATAATTGGATTGACCATCATAGACCCTCACCAGATGGTTCTTGTTTCCGGCGACCTTGAAGCTGAACCTTCCATCCAGGGCATCTCCTTCTGTTCCCTCAGTTCCAATGTAGACGCCATCCAGGAATACCTGATAGCCGCGCATTCCCTGAGATATTATTACGACAGTGGAATCTCCAGTGGTTGGCGCGGGGGGTGCAGTGGCGGGGGAGGGTTCTGGAGTGGTTATTGGGGCGGCAGCAGAGGAGGGGAGGGGGGCCGCGCTTGCATACTCAGGAGAATAGTATTCACTTGCTGCCGGTGATGTAGTCGGTGCTGCAGCTGGTGCTGCCGGTGGTGTTGTTGGTGCTGCAGTGGGTGCTGCGGGCGCTGTCGCCGTCTGCATACCGGTGGGCCCTACTGATATGGTGGTTGCAGCTGGTGGGGAGGGGGTATATGCCACTGCTCCTAATGGATAGACCCTTATCGAGGACCTGGTCTGAGCATATTCCAGCGTCTTGGCCCAGTCCTTGCTGTATACCTGCCATCCCGCTCCATAAATGGGTGTCCAGCCTGCGGCGGAGTAATAGTAGGAGGGATAGTATGTATATGCTGCATAGGGAAGGGAGTAAGCTGATCCTTCTGCAGTGTATAGAGAATAGGTGGGATAGGGATAATCCAGCCATCTCTTCAAGCCAAAGATGGAGGGATCATCGTATGGACCATAAGAGCTCACATAACCTCCAACCAGCCAGTCCTGTCCTTCTGATAAGCCGATGATCAAGCATAAGCCCAGGGCTATCAGATATGATGAGGTTTTTCTATTTATCATATTATCTCACAGAGGAGCATCAGCCCTTATGGAATTTAATACTATCCATAACTTGTGTTAACTGATTATTTAATTTATTTGATATAATTCAGGGAGGATACTTTGCATATTGCTTCAGATTGGAAAATCTATTAAAAATACTGTCTGCTGACTCTTCTTCAGTTGCTGACTCTCCTCTGATTGTTGACTCTCCTCTGGTTGCTGACTCCCTTCTGGTTGCTGACTCTCCTCTGGTTGCTGGCTCAGCTCTGCAGAAAGCAAGCTCAATGCTCCATGCAACCTCTGATCCCTCTCAGCACGGATTTATGGGATTGCCCTGTCCTGTGCCATCTGCCCACCAGTTGTTTGCGGACCCCGTATCCTGGCTCTCCCCGCCTATACAGGCATATTTCCGAGCAGAAGCAGTCTATTGTGGATGGAAATTCGCGAAATAAAACCCTCTCCTGTCCCCCCCCATCCACAATTCCTGCCTCTCACTTAACCCTTGGCTGCTGCTGGCTGATGCAGTGAATGGTACCCAGCCCTTCCACCAACTCGCGGCAGTCGATTCCCACCACCCTACGGTCCGGGAAGAGCCCCTGAATGATCTTCAATGCCTTCTGGTCGTTCTCATCCCGAAACTGTGGAACCAGGACGGCATCGTTTCCGATATAGAAGTTGGCATAGCTGGCAGGCAGCCGGCCGCCATCGTTCTCCACTGGACTGGGCATGGGCAGCTTGATGACCTTCAGGGGATTACCATCCTGGTCGGTCTCTCCGGAGAGCTGCTCGTAGTTCTCCTTGAGGGGCAGATAGTTGTCATCATCAGAATCCTCCTCATAAGCACAGAGCACTGTGGTCGGATCGACGAACCTGGCGATGTCATCCACATGTCCGTCTGTATCATCCCCTGCTATCCCCTCCTTCAGCCAGATGATCTTTCTCACTCCCAGGTACTCCTGCAGATATCTCTCTATCTCCTCTTTGCCAAGGCCTGGGTTTCTGTTGCGGTTGAGCAGGCACTGCTCAGTGGTAAGGAGTGTGCCCAGGCCGTTCACATCGATGGATCCTCCCTCCAGGACGATTCCCGGAACGAAGCACTCCATCTTGAGGTCGTCATTGATCAGACAGGGAATTTTGGTGTCCCTCATCAATCCAGGATACTTCTCCCCCCAGGCATTGAATGTCCAGGCGACCATGGCGATCCTGTCCCCTGCCGGGCCGTCCCCACGAGCCACCACGAATGTGGGTCCATAATCCCTGAACCAGACATCGGCATAATCCATCTCATGGAATCTGATCCGGCGCAGGTCCACATTCCACTCTCTCAGCCGCTCGACAGCGGCGCTGAGCATCATCTCATCTCTGACCAGAAGATTGACGATCTCGCTCTTATGTATGGCCTTGATGATGGCGAGGTATGCCTCCTCCACCCTCTCTATCTGAAGAAAGGTATCCTGGTCGTAGGGCCAGGAGAGCCAGATCGCTTCATGCTCCTCCCATTCTGCCGGCATATGAAATCCAAGTTGCTGGGGCGTGTCCACCAGGCAGAGCTCCTCACCCTTAACTAGCTTTTTCTCCAGGCTGGTCCCCTCTCCTTTCTCAGGTGCGGCTTCCTTCACCATCTCGATAATGGGCCAGTAGATATCAGGCCGGCGGTTTCGGAAAAAGCCCCAGCCCTCCCGGACGGACTGGTTCTTGGAGAGATCAAGATCTGCCAGAAGGATCTCCTCCCTCTCACTGCTTGCCTTTGCCAGGATATTGCCGAATGAGTCGGCCACAAAGGAGCCTCCCCAAAAGCACAGGCTCTCCTCTCTGCCCACCCGGTTTACAGCAGCGACGCATATGCTGTTGGAGATGGCATGCCCCCGCTGTACAGTCTCCCAGGCATCATGCCAGTCTCCTTCTGGCGGCTCCCCCTGGCCTGTGATATGGCCGATGGCTGTGGGGTAGAAGATGATCTGGGCACCGCCCAGGGCGGCCACCCGTGCGGGCTCCGGGAACCATTGATCATAGCAGATGAGAACGGCAAACCGGGCATGGCGGGTCTCATAGATCCTGATCTCATCCCCTGGCGAGAAGTAGCTCTGCTCGTAAAAGAGGGGGTCGTAGGGGATGTGGGTCTTGTGGTAGGTCTCCAGAAGGCTGCCATCGGAATCGATTACAGCAGCAGAGTTATAGTAGTCGTCCTCCGTCTTTTCATAGATCGGGATGATGATCACTATCCCAAGCTCCCGGGCGAGGGCGGAGAAGGCCTCTGTGGACTGGCCTGGAATGCTCTCTGCCAGACCTGAGGCATCCATTTCATCCCACTGGGGAAAATAACGGGTTCGGTAGAGCTCAGGCAGGCAGACGATCTTTGCACCCTTCTTCGCTGCCTCTCTTACCATCTCGATGGCCTTTCTCAGGTTCAGCTCTCTGTCCTCGGAGATGGTGCTCTGAATCAGTCCTATGGTGACCCTCTCGTTCTTACTCTCTGCTGCCATTCCTCTCCTCTCCTCAAATGGTCTTGATCTGTCGGATATATTGCAGAATTTTCTGGGAGAAGATGTACATCAAAGTATATCAAAGTATGTCACAGAATATCAGGATATGGGCGATGTGGTGTGATGAGGCCTCCTCAGCGCCTTCATTGCTCTTCTCACCTTCGCACTTGCTCTTCTTCTTACCTTATCTTTTTCTCACCTTATCATCTTCTCACTTATCATCTTCTCACCTATCTACCAGATCTGGAGCTTGACCTCCCCCAGCTGTCTTATAGCGATAAGCAAAAGGACCAGGGCCAAAGCTATTATGGAGAGGTCAATGGCATCGAGCATTCAGGATCCTAAAGCCCCCGAGAGGCGGCATTGGCGGCAATATCAACTGCCCTCTCTTCCTCTCGCTCTCGCTCTCTCATAGCAGCTCAGAATTCGTTCATCCCACAGGAATCCACAGGACGCCCACCTCTTCCACATCTATGTCTGTCTTTTCCAGGGGAATCTCGATCTCTTCGATCTGACCTGCCATGCCTTTCCACCGATCAGAGATGGAAGAGATATCCTCTGCCAGCCTGTTCTCGAGCTCTTCCAGCTCTATCTCCCTCTCCTTCTTCTTCTCCTCTGCAGAGCGCAGCCGCTCCTGAGTGCGGACTGTCATTGAGCGCCTGGAAGCTGCCCGGCCCAGGTTTATGGAGCGGCGCCGGCCGCCCAGAAGTCCTGAGAGCAGATCGCCTGCACCGCCGAAGATCTCCTCCTGCTGCCTCTGGCGGGCGTCTGCAGAAAGCTCTCGAACCCTTCTATCGGCATTGCTGAGCTTGGACTTCATCCGGCTGAAGGAGGCTGCATACTTATCTTTCAGCTTTGCCATCTCTCTGTCTGCCTTATCCTCTGCCGCCGCAGCACACCGTCTCTCGAAGTCAGGCCGGGACTCGCCCACCCTGGAGTACAGTCCCAGAGCAGAGTTGCGGAGGATACTCATTCTGCGATTCCTCAGGAGGTGCTCTCGCAGAGAGGCCTTGACCTCTTTGAAGTAGGAGGGCCTCTCCAGATCTGCCCGGGGCAGGATGTAAACGGCCTTTTCAGGCGGCAGACTGGACAGATCTCGATTGTCATAATCGACGTTTATCGCCTTTCCCGGATCGAAGCGTTTGCTCAGGGGAAAGAAGACCGCCTCCCACTCCTCTGTATGATTGACTGCTGCTTTGCTGTCATCAAATGTGAGATGGACGCGGGCGACAAGGCCTGCTTCCAGCCTCCTCCCGCCGGGCACAGACCTGACCTGTGATGCCCAGGGTGCAGATGAATTCAGATAGTAGACTGCAGTGGCCGGATCCACCCGCGGTGCCACCTGGCTCTCATCCCCGGCAGTCTCCTCCTGGAGAGCGGGATTCATTGCCCAGGCCTCAGCGGAGGTCCTCTCTCCTCCTTTCTCCAAGCTGCGGGCCAATCTCTCGATCTGGGTTCTATCCAAAGGTCCGGCCAGATAAGAGATCGACCAGCGGCTGGTGAATACCACTGGCTCTTTGAGCCTGGCTGATTGAAGCACGAACTCCCGCTTTCCCAGGTTTGAGATCAGCCGGTCGAAGAGCCTGATATCCGTCTGGCCGGAGACGGACTTCATCCCCTCCAGGATTCTGGCCTTATCCCTCTCCGTCTGCAGCCGGCCTATCATCCATGTTCCGGCGTTGGACATCGCTTTGTAGTCCAGATCGACAGGATTCTGGGTGGACAGGAGCATGCCCACTCCATAAGCCCGCCCCTGCTTGAGAATAGTCAGGATCTGCTTTTTTGAGGGCGGCTCGGCTGTAGGGGGAGCGAAGCCAAATACCTCATCCATGTAGAGCAGCGCCCGGAGATCGGGGCTGCCGGGCTGTCTTCGCATCCAGGTTATCAGCTTGGAGAGGATCAGGGTTACCACGAACCCCCTCTCGGCATCAGAGAGGTGGGCCAGGTATATTATCGAGGCCTGGGGCAGACCCTGGGGATTGAACAGCATCCTCTCGATATCAAGGGCCGGACCCTGCAGCCAGGCGGCAAAAGAGGGTGAGGCGATCAGGCCGTTGAGCCTCATGGCCAGGCGGTCTCTCTCCTTTTGAGGATAGAAGCTCTCCATCTCGAAGACCCCCAGCTTTCTCATGGGCGGATGCCTTACCTGGGCGATGAGGGAGGCCAGGTCCATGTCCCTCCCCTCGCTCCAGGCCTTCTCAATGATATTTGCCAGCAGGATGTGCTCCGGGCTGGAGATGGGGTCAGCATCGATCCTGGCCAGCACCAGCAGAGAGGAGACCAGCCCCTCGATCTCATCCCTCCCTATCTCCGCCTGGGAGGATACAGACCAGTCCAGCCTCGGGGCAATAAGCGATCCCACCACATTGACCGGAATCCCTGATACAGAGCCCGGTGTGTATATGACATAATGCGAGGATTCGGCAAGCTCCTGCATTCGCTTGGGGCCTATCCCCCACTCCGCCAGCCCGGATCTCCAGCCGGCAGCGGTCTCCATTGCCAGTTGCTCCAGCTCGATTCCCCGCCTCCGGGCCTCAGCCGGGTCGATCCAGGGGAGGAAGTCGGAGGGAGAGAGGGAGGGGAAGTTCAAGAGCAGGTTGCCCATGTCGCCTTTTGGATCCAGTATCAGACAGGGGATGCCCGAGGCCAGGGCTTCCTCCAGCATGACGATTCCAAGGCCTGTCTTGCCCGAGCCCGTCATTCCTACGATGATGCCATGTGAGGTCAGATTGCGGGCATCATAGATGACCTCGCTATCAGTGCTTCTGCCGCTGGCCGGGTCGATGCCCCTCCCCAGATACATCTCACCCCGGCGACCACTTCCCATTGCTCTTCTGGTCATGTCTCTCTTATCTCCCTCTCTTTCTCCTCTTACATCTCCCTCTCTTTCTCCTCTTACATCTCCCTTCTCTCTTCTTACATCTCCCCTCTCTTCTTTCTTTTGTCTTTTATGTCACTGTCTTTGCGCATGCCAGAGAAGGCCTCTTTCAGGCGCCGTCCGCCTGCTCCCATCAAAGATCGCTCAATTCAGCCGAGCTTCTTTTTTTTGTTAAGATCAAAAGCCTTTTGGCGATAGGTTAACCCCACCCCGGATTATGATCTTTGAGTGCCTCCCGGCGACGATCCCGAGCGTCCTCCATCCAGGAATGGTCCATGATAATTCAAAACAAAACCTATATTATTATCAGAGGAGGCTACTATTTAATAGCATTTAATAGCCTATGAGTGCATTGCCGGCCTTGCAAGATGGCCAGATATCGATGGAGGATGTTGATGGATTTCGGAAACGAGAAGAGAGAGCGCATTCTCATCCTGGGCGCTGCAGGCAGAGACTTCCATAACTTCAATGTATTCTTTCGCAGCCAGCTCCAGTTTGAGGTGGTAGGATTCACTGCAGCTCAGATCCCCCATATCGCCTGCCGCCTTTATCCTCCCGAGCTCTCCGGCAGCCTCTATCCGGCCGGCCTTCCCATCTGGCCGGAGGATGCCCTCGATGAGATAATCATCAAATGCCGGGTGGATAGATGCATCCTCTCCTATAGCGATCTGAGCCACCAGGAGGTGATGCACCTGGCGGAAAGGGTGCTGGCCAGGGGGGCGGACTTTGGATTCCTGGGACTGAAAAATACCATGCTAAGATCTACAAAGCCAGTGATAGCAGTCTGCGCAGTCAGAACCGGTGCGGGAAAGAGCCAGGTGGTAAGATACATTGCCGAGATCATTCGCCAGGCCGGGCTGAGAGCAGTTGTGGTAAGGCATCCCATGCCCTATGGGTATTTGGCCCGGCAGGCGGTGCAGAGATTCTCCTCCCGGGCGGATCTGGATGCTGCTGATCTGACCCTTGAGGAGAGGGAGGAGTACGAGAGGCATATAGACAGAGGGACGGTACTCTATGCTGGAGTGGACTATCAGAGGATCTTAGACCAGGCCCAGAGCGAGGCGGATGTCATTTTATGGGATGGGGGAAACAACGATACCCCATTCTTCCAGCCAAATCTCTGGATCACTGTCGCCGATGCCCTCCGGCCGGGACATGAGATATCCTATTATCCCGGGGAGACCAACTTTCTGGCGGCAGATCTCATCCTGATCAATAAGGCCAACTCAGCGGCTGAGGAGGATATCATAGCCATCCAGGCCAATGCATCCAGGCTGAACCCGGGGGCAGAGGTGGTGGTGGCTGGATCAGAGGTCAGGGCAGTGGATCCAGGGATGATATCGGGCAAGAGGGTACTGATAGTAGAGGACGGTCCCACCATAACCCATGGGGGAGTGGCCTATGGCGCGGGAATGGTGGCGGCGAGGAGGTACAATGCCGCAGAGATAATCGATCCCCGACCTTATGCCACGGGATCGCTAAAGGATATCTTCATCCAGCACAGACATATTGGGAGGGTTCTTCCTGCTATGGGCTACTACCCCCAGCAGATCAGGGAGCTGGAGGAGACCATAAACAACGCCGATTGCGATTCCGTAATCATCGGATCTCCGATCGACCTGGGCCGCCTCATCGAGATCAATAAGCCCTCCACCTATGTTCTCTACGATCTGGTGGACATGGGCCGGCCGTATTTGAGGGAGAGGATTGAGGAGTTCATATCCCAATCAATGCAGAGGTCTGCAGAAAAGGGGGTTGAGGCTGGCAGGATCGAGGGATCTTGCCCTTGACAGAGACCTTCACCACATTCTTTATGGGAGCCCAGCAGGCCCAGGCGATCTCACCTTGCAGCACAATTACCCGCACAATCTAGAGAAGGGCCATTAAGTGGATGGAGACTCGCATCCACGCACGTTCGCCCTTCCCTGGATAAGAGCCTCTCTTCAGATGCTCTCTTTGGAATCTTATTCAGATGCTTTCTTCAGACTATCTTTTCAGATATTCTCTTCGGAAGTTCTTCAGATATCCTCGTCAGAATCTCCGTTTTCCTTCAGAAGTTCTCTTCAGATACTCCCTTCGGAATCTCCTTTCAGAAGCTCTCTTCAGATACTCCCTTCAGAAGCCCTCCTCCTCCATCCAGTCGAGCCATTGAACCGAGCGGAGCTCTCTGGCGGTCGCCTCGTCAACGCCGTAGACCTGCTGATAGAAGTCCAAAGACCATTCAGCTACGTTTATGTCTGCAAATCGTTCTGGATAGGCGGCCTTGGCGATGATCATGGCCTCGATCGGATACTCCAGGCGCTTTGCCCAGTTGTAGGGAGTCCAGGGCAGAGCATAGACGCGCCCGTTTTTCACTGCTGAAAGCTCCTGTAGATTCTGGTAGTAGGGAGCAGTATACAGCTCGCTTGCCGGGTGGTAGCCCTGGGCGGTCGGGAGGACTATGACATCAGGATCCATATTCAGAATTTGCTCTGTGGAGACCACAACGAAGGCGCCCGTCCCATCGTATGCATTCTTGGCATTTGCAATATTCTCAATGAAGTACGACTCTATGGTATCCAGGCCCCAGGCCATGCCGGCACCCCCACCCTCCCTTGCCCTTGGCGAGAGCCCCAGCTGCATCATACGAACCTTCTCATCCTCTGGAATATCCTTGGTACGCTTGCGTATCTCATCGATTTGCGATTCCAGGTAAGAGGCGATATCACCGGCATCCTCCTCTCGAGAAAATACCTCGCCCACCAGCCTGATCTCATCTCCGATGCGATCCACTGTTGGCTGCTCCTGAAATGGCGGGCCGACCAGCACTATCAGCGGTATTCCGAGCGATTCAATCGATGCGATGGTCTTCTCGATCTTCTCATCAGATCCCGCAGAAAATGCCCATGACCCCTCCCGGAGGAAGACCACATCCGGTTCCAGGGAGGCGAGTGTCTCATAGTTGACGGCAGTTGCGCCCTCGACCAGGACCGGGAGTTCGACCAGTTCGGGTATGAGGTATTTGACAGGATTCATGCCATTCTTGAATTCGTAGCTGCGGCCGTCCACCGTCTCGAAGGAGTAATTGAAGTCGGTCCGGCAGCAGGGAGCGCCCAGAGCTACAATCCTGTCCTGGATGCCCAGACGGTACATGATGCCCTCGACAAAACCATCATCTATGGCGATCACCCGTTCGATGCTCAATGGGACTTCAACATTCCGTCCGAGCATATCGGTTACGGTCTTGTGCTCCTCTGCTGAGATGGGCAGTGCCAGCGAGAGGCCCATTATCATCAGAAGAAGCAGAAGCAATTGCGTCTTTCGGTTCTTTATCATCATTCATTCCTCCGTTGTCCAGTCCATCCACTGGGCTGGTCGCAGCTTTTCAGCTGTCTCCCGGTCCACTCCATAGACCTTCTGGTAGAAGTCCAGCAGCCACTGGGTCAGGTCTATGTCCTGGAATCGGTCCGGGTATGCAGCCTTGGCGATGACCATCACATCGATTGGATACTCCAGCCGCTTGGCGCAGTTGCATGGAGACCAGGGAAGAGCAGTAACATTCCTGTCCTGCACCGCCCTCAGCTCTTGCAGGTTCTGGTAGTAAGGGGCCTCATAGAGCTCTCGCGGCGGATGATATCCGGATGCAGTGCAGAGAACTATGGCATCGGGATCCAGGGCCAAAAGCTGCTCGGCATTAAGGGTCTTGAAGTAGCCCGGATCCCGGAAGGCATTCTCAGCGTGAACCAGATCCTCAATGAAGTAGGACTCTATGGTATCCAGGCCGAAGACCTGTCCCGCACCACCCTCCTTCCGGGCAGAGGGAGACAGCCCCAGGATGAGAACTCCGGGCTTCTGCTCTTCTGGAACATCCTCAGTCCTCTCTCTCACCAGATCCACCTGGCTCACCAGATATTCCGCCAGCTCATCTGCCTCGCCCTCCTTGCCAAATAGGCTGCCTATGATTCTGATCTCATCGGATATGGTGGAGATGTCCTTATGCTGCTCCTCATTGAAGTTGTGAGCATAGAGCACCACCAGGGGTATTCCTAAAGACTCGAAGCTGGATATGGTCTTCTGGGCGGCCTCATCATTGTACCTTAAGGAGCAGTCGCCTGCTCTCAGGATAACCACATCCGGCTCCAGCTCGGCGATGGCCTCGAAGTTTGGTGCGGCATCGCCTTTGGCGACAATTGGAAGCTCTCTTAAACGGGGATACAGGAAGCTGACTGGATTTTCCCCATCCTTATAGACGATGGGCTCGCCTTTCACGCTCTCATATGTGTAGTTCCAGATCCTGGGAAGACAGGTGGAGCCTATGCCCACGATCTTATCTTCCTCTCCCAAGACCAGCATCGTCCCTTCTATCAGGCCGTCGCTGATGGTCACCACCCGATCTATCTCTGCCGGAACGGTCACATCCACGCCACGGCCATCCACAACTGTCCTCGTCCCCTCCGCTGCCAGGCAAGTGCTCATTAAAAGGAATGCACAAGCCAAAAAGACCGGCCATTTCTTCAGCAGTCTCATTCATCCCACCTTCTTTGTCTCTTGATCCGCCTCGACTGTTCCTTTTCCCTCAGATCCCGCGCCTTCAGGCCTCTCCAGAGCGGATCTGCCTCTTATCAACCCCGCACTCCCCCAATCAATGGCTCAGGGTCTGAGAGAGGATAACACTCTCCTTTTTCCCGCCCCGCTGCAACCGATCCCAACCCTCATCAGAGGCCCCAATCATCCCCACAGCCCTCTTTCCAAAGCCTCTCATCTCCTCCCGGAGCGTCACATCCCTCGGCAGCACCACTCTTATCCCCCCAAAGCTCCTCACAGAGCAGACATCCTGATAGATCTTATCCATCGTCTCCTCGGTGATGACATTTCTTGAGGATCCTTCCTTGATGATGCGGTTGTCCTTCATCACCACCACCTTGTCGCAAAACCAGCTCACGTGATTGGGATCGTGGCTGCAGGCCAGGATGGTGACTCCCCTCTCTGCGACCATCCTCATTATCCTCCAGATTCTGATCTGGTTGCTGAAGTCCAGAGCTGATGTCGGCTCATCCAGGAACATGAGCGGCGTCTCCTGGGCGATTGCCCTGGCCATCAGTATCATCTGGCGCTGGCCTCCTGATAGCTGATTGTAGGGATGATCGGCAAGCTCTGTCAGCCCCAGAAGATCCAGGGCCTCAGCAGCCTTCATCTTATCATCCCTGCTGATACCAAAGAATCCATTCAGCCGGGGGGTTCTGCCCATCAAGACCACCTCCCGGGCCAGATAGGGGAATGGAGGCTTATGCTCCTGGGGAACATAGGCCACTATCTTGGCCATGTCCTCGACCTTCAATTTCTTGATATCCTTTCCGTCCATACGGATAGACCCGCGATTGGACTTCAGAAAGTTCAGGCAGCACTTGAATAGGGTTGTCTTTCCGCAGCCATTGGGGCCAAATAAGCCACATAGCTCACCCTCGTTCACCTCAAAGGACACCCCTCTCAATACCGGGGTGTCTCCATAGCTGAAGTGAAGGTCTTTGACATCGAGCATTGGTGTCATCCCAGCATCGCCTTGCCTCTGGTCCTGAGAAGATAGAACAGGTATGGTGCTCCGAGGATGGAGGTGATGATTCCTACTGGGATCTCAGAGCTGGTGAGCGTTCGCGCCATGGTATCACAGACCAGAAGATAAGATCCCCCAAGCATGGCCGATGCAGGGATGACATATCGATGATCAGGTCCCAGCATCATTCGCGTGGCATGGGGCATCATCAGGCCCACCCAGGCGATAATTCCCACTGTGGACACTGCCAGGGAGGTTACAAGCGTGGCCAGGGTGATGAGGATGAACTTGTACTTCTCTGGGTTGACTCCAAGGGCTCTGGCCTCGTCATCGCCCATGGAGAGGATGTTCAGCTTCCAGCCCAGGGCCCACATGATCAGGAAACAGGGAATCATGATCGGAGCGAGAAGGCGGACGTCGCCCCATGTGGCATAATAAAAGCCCCCCATCAACCAGAAGACGATCTCCCGCAGGGCAGCATCTGTGGCGATATACTTGAGGATGGAGACCATTGCAGAGAATATGGAGCCGATGATCACGCCAGCCAGGATCAGAGTCACTATGGGCGTCTCCTTCCTGACGCGGGCCAGGAAGTATGCCATGGCCACGGCCAGAGAGCCAAAGATAAATGCAGAGAGCTGGATGGACAGGAAAAAGCTGGAATAGACTATGCCCATAGCAGCGCCAAAAGCAGCCCCAGAGGAGATGCCCAGGATATAGGGCTCGACCAGCGGATTTCTGAAGCAGCCCTGGAAGACTGCGCCTGCCGTGGCCAGGGCTGTGCCTACGATCACTGCCAGGAGGACTCGGGGAATTCTGAGTTCCCAAACGATGGTGTTATGAAGCTTGGTGACGCCGGTCACATCTGCAAAGGGAGATAGATGGACCAGTACGATTCGATAGACATCGGCGATGGAGATGTTATAGGCTCCAAAGGTTATCGCCACCCCGACTGTGATGAGAAGAAGTATCAAAAGAGCTGAGAGTATCAGGATCTTGCGGCCTTCCGAGTAACCAGATGAGATATCGAAGCCCAGCCGCTCCAGCAAGCCTATTTTCCTGATTGTATCTGCCAATATTGCACACCATCCCCTTTTTCAAATCCGGTCATGATCACAGCCACAGCACACTTCTTATAATGATTAACAATTGATGTGAATCATGCCAACTATAGTAGCAAAAGATGCATATTTCATATATATAAGGCTGCTGCTGAATGCCAAAACCGCCATGAATTGAGCAGTTTCATAAAAAAAAGAAAAAATGGTCGGCTCAACAACTCTCAGGTTAAGACTCCAAGGACCTTCAGGGGATGGACTCCAGCGCTCTGGAGGGCGACAAGCTCGTTGTTATTCGAGAGGCTGAACTCCTTGATGGTGGAGACGAAATCCTCTGGAGAGTCGATGGCATCCATCAGGACGACGTCCTCCTTCAGCCTGTAGGCCCAGCTCGGCCAGATGTCTGCATTGCTCATGCTCTCTGCCTTGCTGAAGTTGAACCCGAGGACCAGGCCGTCACCGGACTTGGATGATGCATCCCAGCGGATGAATATCCCTGCGACTCTGGTGCCGTTGTTTTTCTCGGTCAAAGCGCTTGTCTCGTCTGCAGTGAGGGACTTGACGAAGAGGCCGCTCTTTCCAGGAGTGCAGTCCCAGGCTATCTGGAAGTAGTCATCTTTGCACCAGTTGGGACAAGCGATCACTGAGTAGCTCTGGCTGGCAGGATTCTCTATTGGGAGCTCCCTTTCCATATATTTCGCAAGCAGGAGGCCACTGGAGACTCCAGGGCAGAGGTGGTCATGGAGCTGGACGGACTTCATGAAGGTGTATGAGGTTTTATCATGAGCCCAGATATTGGCGATGGGCAGCATGTGGCTGAAGTTGCCCGGATCCCAGCTATCTACATTGGCGAGGATGGTCTCGGTATCGATCTTATCCTTATCCTGGATCTCGAAGCCGGAGGCGTCAGCCTTCACCTTCATGTAGACAGCTTCTCCGGTGTTTTTATTGAAGAAGCCGAACCAGAGGGGCTTCCAGGGAGCACTCAGGATGTTGGCCAGGTTCTCCTTTCCAGGAGTGCAGCCGGAGATCTCCATCACAGCATCAAGGCATAAATCTGTTGTCTGGCCATTGATCACCGGGTATCCGGCATTGGTGACGGCCAGGACGTTGGCATCTCCCTTCTCGAATCCCAGTTCTGTCATGGCGTAGTTCGTCGCATCAGCTCCTAGCTGGTACATATCCACCCCATCTCCCAGGGCCAATCCTGGCACCAGGAACATCAGGAGCAGAACAGTTACTGCAAATCTGTTTATTCTCAATTTATCTCCTCATCTTGCTTTGATAGCCTGCAATCAGCGAAGAGTTGCAGGTACAGAGATCCTTATATCACTGCAGGTTTATAACTTTTATGCAGATTTTTCATACAAAACATGTCTTTATATAGATATTGTATATCGAATTCAGGCCAATGTAAACCGGAAAGGCGGCTGAGAGATGACCGCCCAGGCCTGCCCCAGAGTGCAGGGAAGGGCCCCTTGCAGAAATCACCTGCTATGAGTGCTGAAGGCGGCGATTTCATCATATAGTCAATTGTATCTTAGTTGTACTTTTTATTATGTAAAAATGGTTTATTGATATTGTTTTTCAGCAAAGGTACTTATCCTTATACGTAGTAGTTGATCTGCATGGAAGGACTGACTGCTGTCATGGGGAAGCTGGCTCGCCCCCAGAGATATCCCGTCGACCGCCGGGCAGATCAGATGGCTTTGGAGCTGCAGGCGGCAAAGGAGATCCTGGCTGAGGTCTTCAAAATAAAGATGACGGAGGTGGATGAGATGATCCTGTCTCGCCTGGATGAGGCCACAATCCCCCTGGACCGTCCAGAGGGGAATGGGCTCTGGCCGCGGGAGTTCCGGCTGGAGGATGGCTGAGGGCTTTTTGCCGCCGATTCCGGCCATTCTCATCCTCAGCCCTATTCCAGCACCATCTCTCTCTCCTTTTTTCTTGCCTCCTCTTCCATCTTGCACTGATGGATCTCAGTGATCCCGTGGACCTCCAGAGCCTGCATCTCCTCATCCCGGTAAGAATGCAGCCTCTCCATGAGCAGATCGAAGTTCACCTTGTGGCCATCGAACTCCGGCCCCTCCACACAGGCCAGCCTCATCTGGCCGTCAACCTCCACCCGGCAGCTTCCACACATTCCCGTACCATCGATCATGATGGGATTCAGGCTGACTGTGGTCTTGATCCCGAGAGGTTTTGTGATCTCGCTTACCCTCTTCATCATGGGGACTGGGCCGATCGCCACCACCACATCCGGAGTCTCCCTCTCCAGCACCTCAGCCAATAGGTCGGTGACCAGGGCATTGCGTTCGGTGGTTCCTGTATCTGTGCAGACCAGCAGCTCATCTGAGACCGCCTCCATCTCCTCTCGCAGGATGATCAGCTCCTCATTTCGTGCGCCGATGATGCTTATCACTCTGCTCCCCTCGTTTTTGAGCTTCTTGGCAATGGGATAGAGAACGGCAACCCCCGTCCCCCCGCCAACGCATATCGCCGTGCCCGCCGCCTCCACCTCAGTGGGCCGGCCAAGGGGCCCGACCACATTCTCATAGGAGTCTCCTACCTGAAGGGTCTTGAAAAGGGCAGTGGACCAGCCCGCTACCGAGAATATGATGGTTATTGTCCCTTTACCGGGATTTATATCCGAGATGGTCATCGGTACCCTCTCCCCAGACTCATTTGCCCTGAGCATCACAAACTGACCGGGCTGGGCCACCCGAGCGATCTTCGGGGCCTCAATCTCATTGAGGACCATCCTGCCCCCTGCCATCTCCTCTCGCCTAACTATCCTGTTCATCCTGCCACCTGTGATCCATCTTTCTGCCATTACGATTACTACAGAAGAGATGAAACCGATTCGATGATTTAAAAGTAGTGTATCCCGTCATTGGATATAACAATTGGCCTGGATTGAAGAGAAAATGAAGCGGTGCGAATCAAGGCTAGAAATATCCATTAAGGATCAATTCCCAATTCTTCGTCAATCTGTCATATAATCCTCTGCAATAACAGGTTTGCAGATATATCTTAATACGAATTCCCCTATCATGGTACTGATCGCTGTTAATAATGTATACATAATTAGAATGGTGATAAATTCCTTAATTTCAAAACCAGGCAGATTTATTTCGCTATTAGCAAAAATATTATAGGATTCAATGACCAATAAGATCATTAAAGCCGCGCAGATAAATGAATAAAAGAGGGATAGGACATTGTTTTTGTGTCTGTGAACATCCTCATTTTTGCGTATATCTAAAAGTTCAGCAAAGTGTTCTGAAGGGTTAGCAGTAATTCTGAATACCAGCAACATCGCTGAACTGATAACCAGTGTCAGCGGCGCAGCATGACTGAGTGGAATCCCATCTATTGTAGTCGTTATTGTTGTGTAAAGAGCAGCAATTAACGGAAGAGATAGTGAAATATTGCACGCAAAAACAGAACCTATTTTTTTAAAAAATTCTTCGCCATCAGGATTATCCTTATTTTTTACTACATGATAAATACCAACGAGCGCTACTTTTCCAGAAATCCATAATAAGGCCCAAGGTAAAAAACACCAAAACAGAAAAATAATGATCAAGTCATAGATTGATTGATTCAAGCGTTTGCCTTCTTATGCTTAATGCGTAAATACTTCTTGATGAAACCAATTAAATATAAGGCAAAAATAAGCGACATGCCAACTACTACTGCGTTATTAAATATGGAATATACGCTTGCAGATCCCAATATCAATTGAAATAAGCTAAGCAAAATATCAATAGGATTCATCACAAAAATCCCCTTAACCTCTGTTGCCTCGGTCCACCTCAAAATTAAAAATCTTCGCTATGCTTTTCCCTCAGTTTCCCTCAAACTCAGTATATATCATAATCATCGCTTTCATATATATGTTTTTTGGTACATGTTTAGCCCTGTGCGGCCTTGAAATTTTCAACTTGCTTTACTTTCCAGCTTTAACTTTATCGCTTTGGGCTTGCAGTCCATCCCCGTCAGGTATTGGAAGGTTAAGCAATCCATAACATAAATCATCAAATCGACAATAGATTCCAATCTGAATTGATCAGCTACCTCGCCAAGAGCTTTCTTTTTCGCTCCGATGGAGAACTCTCAATCTCAACCAGCAGAATACCAGTGAAAACAGCTTCCTGCGGGCTCGAATCACATTAGCAAAAATTGATCTCAAAAAGCTAGGAAGCCTAATCCTATGCATACTGATCTTAGCCGATGAAGCATGGAGTATATGCAGACATATGAAGATGCATGAAGATGCATGAAGATGTATGAAGATGTATGAAGATGTATGAAGATGTATGAAGATGTATGAAGATGTATGAAGATGTACGAAGATGTATGAAGATGCATGTGAGAATACAACCAAAAGCTATATATGTTAATACTATTTGCCTAATTCTTACAAATTAACACAAGATGGTTAATTGTGATGCCATGAGAAGCCATTGGAGAAGCATATTCTGCATACTGGTATCCTTTGTTGCATCATTAAGTGCAGCCTCGGGCGATCAGTATGATGAGAGATTCGCATTAGGAGTCTTTGGTAACGCCAACCTGGATGACAGGATAGATGAAAGTGATATTGCATATACTCAAGAGGTCATCGCTGGCAGAATGCCGTCCAACAACCTGACTGATGCCAATTATGACGGCAAGATCGATGAAGATGACATAACTCAGATCGAGAAGATTATAAGAGGGGAGGAGGAGGAGCTTACAGTAGTCTCGAAGGACAACTGGCATGAATATAATGTAGTGACGATCAAAAAGCCTGTCAAGACCGTCTTAACCCGGTTCTTTGACTCTGCTGAAGTCCTTCGTATTTTCAATTCAACTGATATGATAATTGCCGTGGGATGCAAAAATTTTCAGGAGAATTCACATTTCTTTCCTGAGCTGAGCCATCTGCCCTACGTTGCAGATACACGCGCCAGTGAGCTTGACAACGAGTATATCATCAGCATGAATCCAGATATCTTTCTGGGATGGTATAAAGAGAATCGTGAGAAGCTACCGGGAATCAATTTGATCCATTCAAAGCTCTGGGGGCTCAACTCCTCCCGTGATATAAGAAAGCTCGGCTATATCTTGGACAAGGAGAAGGAGGCAGAGGAATATATAAAATGGCATGATGATTGCATAAATAAGATCAAAGAGGAGGTCGATAAGATACCTCTTGATGATAGACCTCGTGTCCTCGTTGCCCTGCCCCAGCCCGGCGGCGCATTTGGCGTATACAGAGGAGAGGGCGGCACAAACGGAATGGACGATCTGATGACACTGATACCCGTAAACTCTGTCGGCCAGCTATTGCCGACGAAAAATTATGAGGTGGTAGATCCGGAATGGGTGATAGAGCAGAACCCCGACATCATCATCATTGCATCCAATCTGATAGAGTCGGAGGGCGGAAGCTCATTTGCCGGTTACGATCTGGACGATCCATCTCAGATGGCAAGAGAGAGGGAGGACTTCTTGAGCCGGCCTGAGCTGGCAGAGGTCAATGCCGTCAAGAACGGTCGGGTCTATATGATGGAGTACAAACTGTTCTCCTATAGCCAATCTATGATAATAGGGGCGGTATATCTGGCAAAATGGATCTATCCCGATCTGGATCTGAATCCAGAAGAGATTCATCAGGAGTACCTCAGCCGGTTCCAGCATCTGGACTATGACTTAAATGAGCATGGAGTGTTTGCTTTTCCGCCCATTGAGGTCGATGGCGGCCTGGCCGGGATACCAGATAGGCTTGCAGGCCAGTTTTGAGATCTCAGAGAATGCACTGCCGTTCCCGAAATCTCATATTTTTTTGACGTGCACCTGCACTGAGGAGAGGGGCTCGATCGTTGTGCTGGGTGAACCTTTTTAAAATCTCCTTACATTATATTGAAGACCGGCTTCCAATAGACCTCTAATGTGAGAATTTTCCGGACGGGCCTGGCTGAAAGCTTGAATAATATTTTAGGAGATCCTGGCTGTTATCGAGGTTGATTCGAGACCATACAGACTGTTTTTTCTGGGCGCCGCGAGTCGGCCCTTCGGGATGCTGATGAAGGGGCCCCATATAGCCAGACAGATCGGACTGAGGATGTCGATGGTTTTGGGTTGGGATATATTACTGCAAGAATTCTCCAGGCGGGCCCGGCTGGGCCACGACTTTTCAGCCATGGATACGTTCCACTCGCTTCGGCGTCTGACGCCGGAAGCCGAGGTTTCAATTGGGCCACGACTTTTCAGCCATGGATACACGTTGCTACCGGAAACATTGTATGGAAGCCAAAGAAGTTTCAATTGGGCCACGACTTTTCAGCCATGGATACAGCCGCCATTTTTCGGCCTTTGCTGCTATCGGAAAAAAGCCGATTTTCGCACATACCGTCAACTTTTATGAATACTTTTAGAAAGTAGGTCTCTGTTCAAGACCATTATCGATATGTGCTGGCCTTTCGCGCATCTCCCGGGGTTTTGGGCACCACCTCGATGTGCGAAATTCGTTAGAAAAACGGTTATAATTTTACCCATCCGTCTGGTCGAATGGCCCTGCACAAATAGGGTGCCTGCTCTCCAGATACCTGCATTCTATTAGTTCTCCCTGGGGCTATATATTGATTGTGCCACGACCAATGTAGCTGCAGATCGGACTGATTGCAGGCGCGATTTAGCTCAATCAGCCGGTTATCGCAGTGACAGATGACGATTATATGTTTTATGACCTCAGACTATGACTGCTTTGGGCGAGGAATCCTCCGCTCTAACCCCGATGAACTCAATTCTATCATCCGCTCCGCCATCCGCCGGTCCCAGATCAATGATCATGATCCTGTCCTGGTCGTGCTTGATGAGGCCAGTAAGGGCAGCGATCAATTCCATCTGGCCTCTATCGAGGCTGATTCAAAACCATGAAGGCTGTCTTTTTTCTGGACGCCACGAGTCGGCCCTCCGGGATGCTGGTGAAGGGGCCCCACGAAGCCAGACAGATCGGAATGAGGATGTCGATGGTTTTGGGATGCGATATATTGATGCAAAAATTCTCCAGGCGGGCCCGGCTGAAGGTTGGAATAATATTTAAGAGATCCGGGCTGTTATCAAGGCTGATTCGAAACCATACAGACTGTTTTTTCTGGGCGCCGCGAGTCGGCCCTTCGGGCCTCCCGCGCTAATGCCCTGGGCCCCCTCAACGCCGGGGAGGCTTGGATACAATCGAGGCTGGCTGTTGATAGGTTGGAGATGAAACAATACAAACATTAATTGCATGTGAAATGAACGAGCAATGTGAAAATTGATGATAAGATATAATGCCATCACATTTTACAATTGGTATTAAATTCATAAGGTGGACCGGGCCACGTCCTTTCAGACATGGATACAGCCGCCATTTTTCGGCCTTTGCTGCTATCGGAAAAAAGCCGATTTTCGCACATACCGTCAACTTTTATGAATACTTTTAGAAAGTAGGTCTCTGTTCAAGACCATTATCGATATGTGCTGGCCTTTCGCGCATCTCCCGGGGTTTTGGGCACCACCTCGATGTGCGAAATTCGTTAGAAAAACGGTTATAATTTTACCCATCCGTCTGGTCGAATGGCCCTGCACAAATAGGGTGCCTGCTCTCCAGATACCTGCATTCTATTAGTTCTCCCTGGGGCTATATATTGATTGTGCCACGACCAATGTAGCTGCAGATCGGACTGATTGCAGGTGCGATTTAGCTCAATCAGCCGGTTATCGCAGTGATAGATGACGATTGTATGTTTTATGACCTCAGACTATGACTGCTTTGGGCGAGGAATCCACCGCTCTAACCCCGATGAACTCAATTCGATCATCCGCTCCGCCATCCGCCGGTCCCAGATCAATGATCATGATCCTGTCCTGGTCGTGCTTGATGAGGCCAGTAAGGGCAGCGATCAATTCCACCCGGCCTCTATCGAGGCTGATTCAAAGCCATGAAGGCTGTCTTTTTTTCTGGACGCCGCGGGTCGCCCCTCCAGGATGCTGATGAAGGGGCCCCACGAAGCCAGACAGATCGGAATGAGAATGTTGATGGTTTTGGGATGCGATATATTAATGCGAAGATTCACCAGGCGGGCCCGGCTGAAGGCTTGAATAATATTTAAGAGATCCTGGCTGTTATCGAAGTTGATTCAAAGCCATGAAAAGGCTGTCTTTTTTCCGAGCGCCGCGAGTCGGCCCTCCGGGATGCTGGTGAAGGGGCCCCACGAAGCCAGACAGATCGGAATGAGGATGTTGATGGTTATAGGTTGCGATATATTAATGCAAGAATTCTCCAGGCGGGCCCGGCTGGGCCACGACTTTTCATCCATGGATACACCCGATTTGAGGGATGGTTCCTGACCGTAACCGGGATGTTTCAATTGGGCCACGACTTTTCAGCCATGGATACGAGATGGGGTTACTGCTGGGTACAACTACAACTCAATCAGTTTCAATTGGGCCACGACTTTTCAGCCATGGATACCGAGGAATTCGCGTTACGACGCGACCGGGACGATGGTGTTTCAATTGGGCCACGACTTTTCAGCCATGGATACAAAATCTACGCGGCAAGGGTGAAAAAGGAAATATAGGTTTCAATTGGGCCACGACTTTTCAGCCATGGATACGGCATTTCGTTAAGATTTATCATCATCATGTATGAGTTTCAATTGGGCCACGACTTTTCAGCCATGGATACGCCAGCGTCAGGGAATTAAGTTGGTGTTCTCAAAACAGTTTCAATTGGGCCACGACTTTTCAGCCATGGATACGCACAGCAATCTTGAATTTTCGCGGCTCGTGGTTTCGTTTCAATTGGGCCACGACTTTTCAGCCATGGATACAGCCTTGAACATTGCGACTTGAGGTCTTGAGACTTTTGTTTCAATTGGGCCACGACTTTTCAGCCATGGATACGCGATCTGTGCGAGTGGTATCGCCGACGGGCAGTATTCCGTTTCAATTGGGCCACGACTTTTCAGCCATGGATACGCAACTTCCTGGATTGGGGCAGAGATGCCCTATCTAGTTTCAATTGGGCCACGACTTTTCAGCCATGGATACTGTCAGATATCCGTTCCAACTTGGTCGTGTCCAGGTCTGGTTTCAATTGGGCCACGACTTTTCAGCCATGGATACTCCGATCACCGGTGTGGTTGTTCCCACCTCGGAAACCGTTTCAATTGGGCCACGACTTTTCAGCCATGGATACAGCGAGGTATGTTTACAGGACCCTCCAAATTAGGGGAGGTTTCAATTGGGCCACGACTTTTCAGCCATGGATACGATAAGCCGTTGGACATCTACGCGGGGAGAGTATTGTTTCAATTGGGCCACGACTTTTCAGCCATGGATACAGCCGCCATTTTTCGGCCTTTACTGCTATCGAAAAAAAGCTGATTTTCACGAACCTCCTTAACTTACACTTATATCTTAATGGAGTCGGCCTTGTCAAAGAGGCTTTTTCGATATGCTCCGACGTTTCACGTACCTCCCAGGGTTTCAGACACCACCCAGGTGCGTGAAACAGGGACGTTCTCCGTCCCAGAAATCCATCCGTCTGGCCCGGATGGCCCTGCTGGGCAGGGGGCCTGCTCCCAAATTAAGCAGTTTTATTCTTATTTCTCAATGTTTAAATCTGTTACGGTTGCTTTTTCTGACGATCAAACGACAATCGCTCCTCGTTCTGATTCTTGCGGATTGACTCCGATAAATTCGACTCTGTTCATAACCATACCATCCTCCGGTCCGAGGTCAATAATCATAATCCTATCCTGATCATGTTTTATCAACTCAAATAATGCTGCTTTCATCTCCACCAAGCCTTTTGGAGTCAAATTGCATCTGAAAACAGAATAATGTATCGGCTCTCCAAATCCTTTCATGGTCTTATGAACCCTCTGCAATCGCTTGGGATTCATTATATCATAGCTGACGACGAAAATTTTCACACCGGCCACCAAATCACCTCCTCGTAAAGGCAGGATACTCCTTTATCTCGCCAAAGAGAACTCTGGCCAAAAGCCTTGTCTGGACCTCAAATATGCGCCGATAGCTTACAGTGTAACCGAATAGAGGATGAACGATCTCCGTCTCCATTCGTCTCTCATAACCCAGTATGACTCTCTTTTTGGCCTTGGGGGTCATGGTAACACCAATGCTGGTCTTGATAAAATCTCTCTGTGAAAGCTCGTGATTATTGAACAAGTAGATCGCAGTGGAATCCGCAATCGCCGGCCTGAACTCCTCCATCATATCCAGTGCCAGTGCCGGCCGGCCATACCTCGGCCGGTGGTAGAATCCAAGGTACGGATCAAAGCCCACCGCCAGCAGGGTAACAAACATCTCCTTCGCCAGGACGGCATAAAGGTATGAGAGAACAGCATTGACCGGATCCTTTGGCGGACGCCTGTTCCTGCTCTGGAGAGAGAAGTCCTCATTCCCTTTCAACAGTCGGTCCAGCCGGCCAAAGTAAAGCTCCGCCGCCGCTCCCTCGATTCCAAGGAGCTTTTCCGCGCTTGATGCCTTCTTCGCATCACGAGAGAGTCTGTCCAGGCTCTCCAACACTGCCGCCGAGGGCTCTGGATCATTTCTGCGCAACTGAGTCCTGCAGTTTTTGATCTTCCCCGATATCATGGACCGGGCAATGGCCAGCGATCTCTTCCGGTCTGCAGCCCACTCGAACTGCTTCATCCTAAGCTCCACATTCTTGTGCGTGTGGCCCAGGCTCACCCCCTGAAACCATCCTCCTCGGGTGAAATGCAGAACCGGAATTCCCCGCTGCATCAGGTCCACCAGGGCCGGAGTCGATACATCTACTGCTCCATATAAATTGACCTGCGAGATCTCCCTCAGCCTCACCTCCTTTATCCTGCCATCATCCTTGGACCAGATCTCCAGGACATCGCCCTTCTTTCGCAGAGAATTGCCATGTCCTACGACATAAACTGGCTGGTAGTCGTCTCGCGCTGGAATAAGCTTCCTGACCCGCACCATTATCCCTTTTTCTGATCCCCTCTTCTCCTCCATCTCTCTGAGCAGGTTCACCTCATCCGGAAGGCAGATGCCAGCCAACGAGCAGCGATTGCACTTAGGGCTCTCCTTTAGGGGTGGAGGGATCTTTTTTTCAATAGCAGCTCTTCTCAATTCGGATATCAGCCCTCGGGTCCTCTTCACCAGGGCTTTGTCGAAGGTGACCGGCACCCTCTTCCTGGAACGGACGAAATAGACGATCCCCTGCTCGCATTGAAAGCCGTTCTCCCGCAGGACCAGCCCCTGAGCACAGAGCTGCACCCGCTCCGGCTCATATGCCCCCTCCGGAATATCAGGAGCCTTTCCCCTCTTGTACTCCACCGGAGTTGCTCTCTTGCCTTCCTTCTCCAGGAGGTCTATCCTGCAGGTGACTCCCACCTCCGGACCGGCCAGGGATACTGAGCGGAGGTGGATGGCCTCCAAATCATCGTCCATCGGGTCGTTCTCTGTATCTTCATCCACCCGACGGTGTTGGAGCCTGCCATCAACGGTATCCTCATTGTCCGCAAACTCCCCATCGATCCATTCGATGTAGCAGAGCCTGGGACAGTAGGCAAACTCCGCCAGCATCCTCGCCGGGATCAGATCTGGCACTTCCGCCTTCGAGCCTGGATTATCCGCCAATTCAATGCCTCTGTGTTAAATAATCATTTAATGATATATAGATTTTCAATAGAGTTTTCTGAAATCCATGAAAAGTATTTTATCTGAATGAAGCCACAATGATTGCTTAGCGTAGGAAGAAGAAAGAGGAAAGAAGAAATTATAAGGTGACATAAGGTGATGGGGTGTCGATCTGGTTGCTAAGGTGGTGCTCTCCAGATGGTCTTGCACTCCATTTAAAGGACCGTCCAATCTGTGCCTGCACCTGACCATCTCAAGAGACTCCCGAGTAGACACTTGTCGGCGCAACTCCGGCCAACTGAGATTGATAGCTATTGCAGGCGACTATGGTCAGGCTCTCCTCCCTCCAGAGCTGTTAACAGAGATCGTTCCCCACCTTGAGGATCCATCCTGCCGGGTGATAGGCCACGATCTCTTGCCCGCCATTGTGGTGATGAGGGCGGAGCTGGGCAGGAGGTTGAAGCTCTCCAATCTCTGGGATGTGAGGCTCGCCATGCAACTGCTCAACAATGGCCTGCCGACCAGAGAAGACTCATTGCCGCAGATATGCAGTTCATTGCTGAGATGGCATCTGGATGAAAGCCCCAGATTCGTATCAGGAAAAACTGACCTTACAGCCAGGGAGCTGGACTATGCCTCCAGAGCAAGCGGCATCCTCGAACGGATTTATGCCCGGCAGCGGCAGCTCATCGAGAAGAACGGACTATCAAGGGTGGCTGAACTGGAGTTTGACGCTCTGCCCGCTCTGGCGGAGATAGAGTATAATGGCATTGGCTTTGATAAGAAAGCAGCTCTCCAGCTACAAGATAGACTTATTCTGGAGAGAGGCAGGCTGGAGAAAGAGCTGGAGGGGTATGGCCGCTCCAGGCTTCATAAGGGACAATTCAACCCCAAAAATCCCCAACAGGTGAAGAATCTGCTGCACAGCCTTGGGTACCACGCAAAGACCACCTCTGCAGCAGATCTGGAAAGGATACTGCTGAAAAATCCGGATGACCAGTTCGTCACCTCACTATTGAAATACCGGAAACTGCGGCAGAACATTGCATTTTTGAAAAGCTGGACGGACTCTGCTCAATATAGTAACAACAAGAACGAGAAGAACGAGAACTTATATCAATCTCGCATCTATCCAAAGCTGGAGCAGCTCGGAGGCAGAAGCGGTCGCATCACCTGCTCATTGCCCAATATACATCAGGTTCCCAGGGATCCAGAGCTGAAAGGGCTTTTTATAGCCTCTCCCGGAATGTCATTTGTCGAGGCGGACTTCTCTGCCATAGAGATGAGGATCATTGCCGTTCTATCTGGAGACGAGGCGATGATCAAGATATTCAAGAAAGGTCTCGATCCACATAAACAGACGGCACGGGCTATATTTCAGAAGTCGAAGATATCGGAGGAGGAGAGGCAGATAGCAAAGACTCTGAACTATGGAACGGTATACGGCGGAGGAGCCAATATGGTCTTGGCCCAGCTTCCCCATCTGACAGAAGATGAGGCCAGAGAATTCCTGCATCGGTTTTATGATGCCTATCCCGGCCTGGAAAGCTGGCAGCGAAAGACAACCGATAGAGCAGTGAAGGTAGTGGTGGACGGCGCAGAATACAGAGCCTCGAGATCTGCATTGGGGCGAATCAGATATGTCGATCCGAATCATAGAAATGCTCTCATCAATACCCCCGTCCAGGCATCCGGTTCAGATCTGCAGAAAATGGCCCTGGGAAGGGTGTACCAGAGGTTGAACCAGCCAAAATATACCGATTTCAGGCTGATAAATGCCGTTCATGACAGCATACTTCTCGAGGTCCCGGACAGACTGGTGGGTGATGCCTCAAGGCTTCTGCAAGAGGTGATGGAAAAGGCAGGAGATGAGCTCCTCAAGATAATTCCCTGCACAATTGATGTGAAGACCGGAAAAGACTGGTCCTTCAGGAGAGATCCGCACAGATCCCGCATAAGATCTATACTTCATCGAGCGTCGGCATTATTCCGGCGGGGCTCTTAGACTCCCCTGGGACGGCCTCCCTCCAGGGGCATAAAAATGCCAGTCCACCCTCACCAGCAATCCTATCTGCAGGACCGGCATCGTGGATAGAGCATCCACACTGCAATCAGGAGAACAATCAGCACAATGATGACCTTGATGGCCAGGAAATATCCATCTGCCCCCGGCATATCCAGGCCATAAAGGTAATCCCCATCTATTCCCAGCGTTGACATATGATCACCCATCTGCAGGCACTACATCCAAAGTACTGCATCTAAAGGCACTGCATCTGTAAGCATTAAATCTATGAGCACTACATCAACAAAATCTTTTCCCTCTAATACCTTCTCCTGATCATATAATCGGCCAGCTCCAGCATCGTCTCCTTGGCCGGTGAGGAGGGCAGGACGTCCAGTGCCCTCTTGCCCCTGACCACCATCTCCTCTGCCCTGGACCGGGCATAATCAATCGAGCCGCTCTCCTGGAGAATGGAGATCGACCGGGAGATCTCCTCCTCCGAGGCATCCTTCCTGCCGAAGACCGGCACCACAACATCATTGGCAAAGGCATGGATCATGATCAGTGTCTTCTTCCCCTCGATCAGATCCCCCCCCTGCCTCTTCCCCGAGACCCGTTCCGGGGTCATGAGATCGATTACATCATCCTGGAGCTGAAACCCAATGCCCGTCAGCCGGCCGAACTCATCCATCGCCCCTACCACCTCGGGGGACGCCCCAACCAGGATCGCCCCCATACCGGCAGAAGCGCCATAGAGAACTCCCGTCTTCTTCTCGATCATCTCCATGTACTCCTGCTCAGTCACCCGCTCCCGGGACTCGAACTCCATATCCAGCCACTGGCCCTCGCATATCGCTGTGCAGGTGCGGGAGAGCATATTCATAGCAGCCAGAATTCGCTCCGGGCTGGCGGCAGTCATCCCCAGGACCTGAAAGGCCTTCGAGTATAGGGTATCGCCAGCCAGAATGGCCCCCGACTGTCCCCAGATCTTATGCACTGCAGGCCTGCCCCGCCGCACATCGGCATTGTCCATGATGTCATCATGAATGAGGGTGAAGTTATGAACCAATTCAATGGATACCGCCGCCGGCGCCAGGGCCAGGGCCTGAGCCTCTCCCCCGGCGGCCTGTGCCGCCAAGAGCAGCATCGATGGCCTCAATCTCTTTCCGCCGGAGTCCACCAGGTGCCGGCTCGCTTCATACAGGCCGCGCGGATGCTTCACCGGCAGCAGCTCTTCAATAGCAGCCGTCACCAGGGCAGCGCGCTCCTCCAGCTCTTTATCCATCATCCTTCTCACAACCTCCCTAACCCTCTCTTCAGTCGATGAGCAGCTCCTGGCCGTTCCTGACCAGATGGATATTGGAACCCAGGGAGTAGCCAGTCTCCTCGGCAATCATGAGATAGCTGCCATGGCTGGCCAGAGTCCCGTGGCTTGGTATGACATGCTCTGGATTGATCATCCGCAGCAACTCCCAGTGATCCTCCCGGCAGGCATGCCCGGAGACATGAACATTGTCATAGATCCTGCCTCCCCTCATCTTCAGCTTGGTCACAACGGTATGGCGGTTGGATTCATTCAGGGGCTGGGGTATGATGCCCGCAGAGAAGACCACCTTATCCCCCGACTCCACCTGAAGATCGGTCTCTCCATTGGCCACCCGGCTCAGTATCGCCCCCGGCTCACCCTGATGGCCGGTCATGATGGGCAGATACTTGTCCTTGCCCTCATTCATGATCCTCTTTAAGGCTTTGTCCACCGACTTTCTCCTCCCGAAGACAGAGACCTCACCCTGATGGGCATATCCAGTCCGCACCGCCGTCCCCCAGTACTTCTCCATGGACCGGCCCAGGAGAATAGGCTTTCTCCCCATCCTATGGGCAGCCTCGATTATCGCTCTGATCCGGGCGATATGGGAGGAGAAGGTGGTGACCAATACCCCGGACCTGGTCTCCTCAGTGCCTATGAGAACGTCCATCACCAGATCCTTGGCTATCTGCTCAGAGGGCGTCTTTCCGGAGATGGAGGCATTGGTGGTCTCAGTGATCAGAGCCAACACCCCCTCCCTTCCCAGAGCCCTCAGCCGGGCGAAATCCGGCGCCTCGCCCAATGTCGGCGTGCGATCGATCTTGAAGTCATTGGCATAGACTATGATCCCTTTGGGAGTATGAATGGCGGCAAAGACGCAGTCCACAATGCTGTGCTGCACCCGCACGAACTCCAGCTCGATATCGGGCGTGACCTGAAACCTCTCTCCGGCATCCATAGTCTTCAGGGGATTGTTCACCCCGAAGATCTTCTCCGACCTGATCTCCTGGCTTATCAGATCAGCAGTGAAGGGCGAGGCGATGATCGGAGCATGGTACTTGTGAGCTAGCTTGGAGATGGCCCCGATATGATCAAGGTGGCCATGAGTGCAGGCAATAGCTCTGACCTTTCCGTCAACGCTCTGCATTATGCTGTCATCGGGAATGGCGCCTATGCTGATCAGATCCTCGGCATGCAGGGATTCCACATCGGTATCCTCATGAATCTGCACCCGGTCCAGTCTGATCCCCATATCCATTACAATGATATCTTTTCCTATCCTTATCGCCGTCATATTGCGGCCGATCTCATTATAGCCGCCGACGGCGATTATCGCAATATCTTTCATTTTGTCAACTCTCTATAAGCAGAAAACTCTCTCAAATCATAACCCCGGGACTCCAGCCACTCTCTGGTCCTTCCTAGAACCACGAGAGGAACCCCTTCCAGCTCCCCAACCCTTCTGCAACCGGTAAGGAACATACAGATCCTCAGAGCACGCAGATAGGGGCTCAGGGCTTTGATCACCGATTCAGCATCCTTTGTCGCCGGCTTGAGCATGGGAAGGGCAATCCCGGCCAGGCCCGCCCCCAGGGAGAGGCTCTTGGCCACATCCAGTCCGCTCCTTATCCCTCCCGAGGAGATGACATCCAGGCCCGCTGACCGGCACTCGACTATGCTCACGGGGGTGGGAATTCCCCAGCTCCAAAAGAGCCTTCCCATCTCCTCCAGCTCACTGTCACCTATCTCTGCCGCCCTGTAGGTCTCAACCCCGGCCCAGGAGAGACCTCCCTGGCCGGAGACATCTATCATCTTAACGCCCGCATCCGCCAGGCTGGCCGCCGTCTCCCTCGATATGCCCGCCCCCGTCTCCTTGACGATTATGGGAACTGGCCCTTTTGCTGCCTCCCTCAGCGCCCCAGCCACCCCGAAGGCATCTCTATCCCCCTCCGGCTGGATGCTCTCCTGCAGAAAGTTCAGATGAACGGCGATGGCATCGGCATCTATCATCTCTGCCAGCTGATCCAGGATCCCGGGGCCGGACCTTTTCAGTTGTACCGCCCCGATATTTCCCACCAGAGGTATATCGGGCGCAGCATCCCGCACCACTGAGAAGGTATCCCTCAGCCTCCCGTCCTCCAAAGCCGCCCTCTGAGAGCCCACCCCCATGGCCAGCCCCAGCTCAGAGGCGGCTTTGGCCAGATTCTCATTGATCCTCTTGACGCTGGGATGACCCCCGGTCATGGCGCTGATCATGAGCGGTGCAGACAGCCTCTTTCCCAGGAACCGGCAGGAGGTATCGATATCCTCCTCATCGATCTCCGGGAGGGCTCTGTGGACAAACACCAGATCATCAAAGGGCCTGGAGGCTGTCTCCCTGGACTCCACCGGGCTCTCCAGGCAGATTCGGATATGGTCGATCTTCCGGCTGGAGGTGCTCAATCCGCCCTCCAGACCTTCGTCCCTATGGCCTCGCCCTGCAGGACCCGCACGATGTTCCCTTCCCGGGAGGCATTGAATATCATTGCGCCTATGCCCGAATCGGCCAGCTCCAGCAGCTCGTCGAGCTTTCCCCTCATCCCGCCGGTGACATCGATCCCTGCGCTTCCTCCTACTGCTCCCTCAATCCGGGGAAGATCCGATCTTTGTACCTCTGCCAGGGGCCGGCCTGAGAGGAGCACCCCGTCCACATTGCAGCCCACTGCCACCACCTCTGCCTGCAGAGCCCGTGCCAGGTAGCTCACCAGCTGGTCCCCGGAGACTATTCCCGCTCCGCCGGCCAAGTCCATGGCCACATCCCCGTGCAGGAGGGGCATGATCCCGCATTCAAGCATCTTTGCTATCGGCTCGATGGCAAAGCTCTCTATACTTCCCCCGGAGAGGGTGAGACAGGAGAGGGGGTGAACAGGAAGGGAATCGACCCCCGCTCCAGCCAGGGCCTCCAGCAGAAGATGGTTGAGCCTGACCACCGACTCATGGGTCACCCTCAAGCCCTCCGGGCTGAACCTCTGGGGCAGGCCATATTGCCGGGCAGGAATATGCCCAAAGGAGCCGGCTCCATGCACCAGCACCAGATCCTGAGGCCTGGTGGCCACCTCCCTTGCCACCCGCTCGATCTCCTCCTGGATGGCCCCCCTCTCGCCGCTCTTATCAGTCAGGATGCTTCCCCCGATCTTCAAGACTCGAACCAATGCCCGTCCTCCTGGCTCAATCTCCCTCCAGCCGCACGCCCTCGCCGCCCATCATGACCGGGAATGCCACTCCCCGCGCCTGCCTCAAAGCCACCATCAGGGCATCCTTTCCCTCGATTCCGGGAAGAGCAATCATACAACCCCCTCCTCCCGCTCCAGTGAGCTTGGCTCCCAGGGCTCCTCCAGCACCTCTCGCTGCATAGACCAGCTCAGACAGCTCCCTGGAGCTCACCCCCAGGGCCTCCAGAAGGCCGTGGTTGATGTCCATAAGCCCCCCCAGCTCATCGAGGTTCATCTCTCTGACCAGAGGAACCGCCCTCTCAGTGATCGCTCCCATCGCCTGGAATATGGGCTCCACCAGGTCTGGGTAGCGCTCTTTCAAGAGCTGGACCCTCTCTACCAGTGAGAAGGTATCGTGAGGCACTCTGGTGTATCCCACCATCACCTCCAGGGGGGGAAGATCGAGGGGCTGGTTGCCATCGGCGATCCTTTGGTAGCCGCCATATGTGGCCAAAGCAGTATCCATGGGGCTGCCGCGCCCCTTTTGAACCCCTCTCTCAATGCGATAGGAGAGCTGAGCAATCTCTCTTTCCGATAGGCCCAGCCCCAGGTGGCCATTAAGGGCAGCCACAGCGGCCACCACTATGGAGGCCGATGATCCCATGCCTGCTGCCGGCGGGATGTCCGACTCGATCCTGATCCTGACATCCCTGGCCTCAAGCTCTCTTACGGCTGCCGATACATATCTGGTGGCATATGCTGCACTGGCGGAACTGATCTGTCCGCTTCCAGGATCAAAGGAGAAGCCTTGCAAGGAGAGATCGTCCGTCTCTATCAGAACCCTTCCCGGCAGGTCCTCTACAGTGGCCCGGGCTCGCAGATCTGCTGCTCCTCCCAATGCAGCCGTGCCGGAGACGACAGCATGCTCCCCGAAGAGGATGATCTTGCCGGGTGCCGATGCCGTCGTCATAAGAGAGCCCCTTCAGGTGAAGACAATCGCTCCGTATCCTACTACCTGGCTATAGTCACCGCTTACGTCGCCGCTTGTGCCGTAACTGAGAAGCTTGCCGCTGTTGGCGCCCAGCAGCCGGGAGGCGGTAATGGCTGCCGCAATCGGTCCGATGCCACATGAAGAGGCATTATAGCGGTAGACCCGGGAGTAGATCTGGGGGATATCCATATTCAGGATGGACTCAATGATCTGGGAGTCCACCTTCCTCGCCACATCCCGGGGCTCATAATGAGTGAAATCGCTGCTCGCAATCACTACGCATTGTCGATCAAGCTTCAAGGCCGCGCGAGCGATCTCCTCGCCAACCTCTGATGCCGTCTGCTCATCCTGCATCCCCATGGAGACGGCCAGGATCTTGATATCATCTCCAAAGCGCCTCTGAAGAAATGGAATCTGCACCTCAATGGAGTGCTCATGCTGGTGGGCGCTCTCATCATGATCGATGATGCTCCCTGCCAGGAGGTCGGCCAGCTCATTGTCTGCTGCCACCACCCCCAGAGGAGTTCTCCATGAATCGCGGGATAGAGCTACCGGAGAGCCTATGCCATGATGGTTGGGCCCCAGTATCACATAGGTCTCCCTCTTTGGCAGGCGGGAGTGGACCATAGCAGCAATCCGGCCGGAATAGATGTATCCAGCATGGGGGACAACGCCGCCCACTACCGGCATCTCCTCGGCCGGAGGCATCAACTCATCCAGTTGCCGCCCAAGCTCCCCCGGGCTGCTCGGATAGAACTGGCCGGCAACGGCTGGTGGCCGCATGGACTCAGAACTCCATCTCAAAGTCCGAGATAGTATATCTGAACCGGTCTCCTTCTCCCCTCTCATACAGAAGCTGGCGGGCTAACAGCCAGTAGATGAGAGTAAGAGCCTTTCTGCCCTTGTTGTTGGTGGGTATCACCAGGTCAACATTGGAGGTCATATTATTGGTGTCGCACAGAGCGATCACCGGTATGCCCACATCCACTGCCTCATTGACCGCCTGTGCATCTCCGCTGGGGTCAGTGGCAATCATCACATCCGGCTCGATGAATCCCCGAAAGGCGGGATTGGTCAGGGTATTGGGCACAAAGCGGCCCACATTTGCCATTGCCCCTGTGGCCTTGGCAAACATCTGAGCCGGCCTTTGGCCATACTGTCTGGCGGATACGATCAGAATATTTTCGGGATCGTAATTGGCCAGGAACTTAGCGGCCATGCGGATGCGCTTGTCTGTGGATTGAACATCCAGAACATAGAGCCCATCAGATCTTATCCGATAAATGTAAGGCATCATGTCGTTTGTCTTCTGCTGAGTACCGATGTGAACGCCGGCGGCAAGGTACTCATCTATCGGTATGAGAGTCTCATATTCTCCCGCTACCGTCATCACCTCATCTTCTTCCAACTAATTCACCTACCTTAATAGCGATTGCGTTTTACGGTGATGGGAATTACGCCCAGTCTCATCTCTTCAAGCGCTATTTCTAGAGGGTCGGTATGATTGGTATCGATCAGTACTGGAGCGCCCATGAAAACCTGCAAAGCTCTTGCTCCTACAATGCGCGCACGTTCATATCTGGTATATTTCTCGCCCTTCAAATAGCCACCTCAAAGGAAGAGTATGATGGGGTTGCTGAGATTCGAACTCAGGTCACAGCGTCCCGAACGCTGTAGGATGGACCAGGCTACCCTACAACCCCCTTCTACTGGTACCGCCTCAGGGTGTCCACTATCTCCACATGGGAGAGAAGCATACGCCTGCAGCAGTATTTGTCTATTCCCAGGTCATCCATGACTTTGCCGGGAGGCTCAGTCTTGATGCGCTCCCGGTATTCCTCCCATACATGGGATATCACTTTGCCGCAGGAAAAGCACCTGACTGGTATCAAGCAGTTTCACCTGTAGGACTTCTGGTACCTGGACCTGGCACCAAGGCCGCCGAACTTCTTCCTCTCTTTATGGCGGTGATCGCTGACAAGGAGGTTTCTGTCGTAATCGGAGTAGGCCTCTTTCAGTGCTGTGTCGCCTGTCCATTCCACAATGCCCTTGGCGATTGCAGTGCGAACGGCATCCGTCTGCCCCATGATCCCGCCGCCGCTGACGACGACATCGATGTTCATTCCTTTAACCAGCTCTCCGGCGATCTCGATCGGCTCTTTGATCTTGAGTCTGGCAAGCCCGGGCTCGAAGATATCCAAAGGCACCTTATTGATACGTACAATGCCCTTTCCCTCCTTCAGAGTGGCCCTTGCAGTTGCCGTCTTCTTCTTGCCTGAGGTATTGATGATCTTCATTTTGATCCTCTCAGAAGTTTGCTCCGAGCCTCTTGCTCAAGGCGCCAAGCTCGATATATCTGTTGTTGCTCTCCGTTCTCATCTTAGCAGCATCAGGCTGGAAAAACTCCATCTCCTTGAACTCCCTGGGGATGCCCACATAGACCTTCAGCCTGGAGAATGCATCTCTTCCCCGCCTCATCTTATAGGGGAGCATGCCCCGCACTGTCCTCTTGAGGACCATATCCGGCCGGCGAGGGAAGTAGGGGCCTCTCTCTCTGCTGCCCCGCGCTCTGGTCTGGCCGTAGTCGCGGAAGATGTGCTCCTTGTCCCCGGTGATGAGAGCTTTCTCGGCATTGACGATATTGATCTCCTCTCCTGCCAGGAGGCTCTTGGCAGTGACACTTGCTAAGCGCCCCAGGACCAATCCAGTTGCATCTACTACTACCATTGCTCTCACCTCAAAATCTTTATGCCCGATCCTTTGGGGTGCTCTTGCATCAGACTCTCTATTCGGATGCACCTGCCGCCCGCCTGCCGGATCTTGGACATGGCTTGGCTGCTGAAGTTCAGGGCGGCCACGGTCACATTATGCTCCAGGTTGCCTGAGGCCAGGACCTTTCCGGCCACAAGAACAGTATCATTCGACTGGGTATGCCTGTTGATCTTGCTCAGGTTAACAGCAGCATAGTTGCGGCTGGGCTTCTCGAGCCTTTTGGCGATGTCACGCCAAAGGGGAGCGCCCGTCTCGCGAGTGGCTGCTTTGAGATCGCCGATAAGGCGGACTATCCTTGGGTTTGTCTTCTCAAACTTCATTCGAATCCTCCGCATGGCCGAATAGGCCGACTCACACGCATAGCGCGCGTTCGAACCAATATGGTTCATGCGCCCAGGGCATCATATCCCTGTGCGGAATATGTAGCTCGACAATTCACCAGTATTTAAGGGTTTGCCAGGAGACGGCTTTGCACCTAAAGTGCCTTTTTCGCCTGACTTTAGGTGCAGACGAGAGACATTAGGTGCAGTGGTATATTGCTCGCAAAATCGGATAAATGATTAAATAATTATTTTTTGGATAACTGTTTTTTCAATTCTTTGATATCATTTTCCATCGCAATTATATATTTTCCCTCGATTACGACGAGTTGAACAAGTTCGACAATTAAGTCCATCAACCCATCGTGACCGTCTTTGGTTTTGATCGACTCTTCAAAATTTGTTAACAGATCCTCAAGACGAACTATGTCATCCATTTATGTTCACCTTGATAACAGAGACTTCGCCTCCATTAATATACCTAACTAAATAAGGCAATTGCCTTGGGTGCAGAACGGGGTTTAGATGCAAAGCCCCAGGAGACCAGGAGATGCCTGGACTGATTGATGGCTATATCAACCCGCAGGCAATATTAGCTTATGATATTATTGCTAGTGATATTAATATTCCCGTATGCTCCGCCGAAGACTTCTTATAAATTAAGTATAAGTTAATCTGGGCGAGGTTCATGCTCGAATTCATCGACACCACCCTGGCATTCTGCGTGATTTTAGGGTTCGTCCTGGGGATCATCAGCGGCCTGACCCCCGGCCTGCATCTGAACAACTTCGCCTCCATGCTTTTAGCCCTATCCCCCCAACTGATCCTCCTTGGCCTTACCCCCTTTCAGATGGCATCCATAATCCTTGCCGCCAGCATCTCTCAGACGTTCTTCGATGCCATCCCGGCGATATTCCTGGGTGCTCCCGACTCCGAGACCGCCCTCTCCGTCCTCCCCGGCCAGAGGCTGATGCTGGAGGGGAGGGGGATTGAGGCGGTGCGCCTCTCCGCTCTGGGCAGCGCGGGATCGATCGCCTTCTCCCTCTTCCTGATCTACCCCCTCTCCTGGATTGTATCCGGCTACTACGAATACTTCACAAAATATGTGGGCATCATCCTGCTGGGAATCGCCCTGATGATGATCAAGTCCGAGAGGGGGCCGTGGATCGAGGGGCAGGGAAGTTTGGTTCACTGGAAGTACAGACTGATCGCTGCAATGCTCTTCCTGACCAGCGGCCTTCTGGGGTTGTTCGCCTTCGAGCATGATGGTCTGCTCTCCTCTCCCCTGAATCTGGAGCCCCAGGTGCTCCTGCCCCTCCTCTCCGGGATCTTCGGCGCCTCCTCCCTGATCCTCAGCCTCTCGACAAAGGTTCAGATTCCAAAACAGACAGAGAGCAGGATCAAGATGCCCGCCCCCTCATTGATCAAGGCGGTCTTATCCGGCGGCCTGGGAGGCTCGCTGGTGGCCTGGATTCCGGGGATCTCACCATCTGTGGCCTCTATCGCCACCCGCCTGGGCTCCCCGGGAACAGCAGAGGAGTTCCTGGTCTCCATAGCGGGGGTGAACTCGGCCAATGCCCTCTTCTCCCTGGTCGCCCTCTATGTTATCGACCGGCCCAGGAGCGGGGCGGCGGCGGCCATCCAGGAGCTTATGACCCTGGACGAAAGGACGATGGCGATGATGATGGTCATTGTGATGATGGTGGTCCTGGCATCGTATCTGGCCACCGTCGGCACGGCGGACATCGCCGCCCGGACCATATCCCGCCTGAACTACACCCAGTTGTGCGTCTTTGTGCTTGTCTTCCTCCTGGTCATGACCTATGCCTTCACCGGCATCTTCGGCCTGTTCATCTTACTTCTTTCCACTATCGTGGGGCTGGTCGCCCCTGTGGCCGGCATCCACCGCACGCACGCTATGGGAGTATTGATGCTGCCGCTGATTGTGATGTACATTTAGAGGCCTATGCTTCTTTGTCCACATCAGGCAAATTTTCATACGTCATCGGTTAAGGCTTGCTTTCTATAGCAACCTCTTTTTTGATGAAATCCGAGTTATATAAGATTAAAGATAGCCTGGTTAATAACATAAAAATTAGAGACTCTCTCAGATCTGAAGGGGAGTAGATTGAGGTGCCCAGGCAATATTCATTCGATGACAAGAATCTGATTGAGCGGACTCTTTGTAGCTATTTCCACCGGAATGGCTCAGAGAAAAAGCAAAAGAGACAGGACTAATCAATCGCGAGCGTAAGATCGATCCTGTTAACATGTTCTGGGCGCTGGCTATAGGTTATGGGACATTTCTGCAGCGAACCCTTGCTGGTCTGAGGCGCAACTATGAGTCTGCTTCGAATATGATTTTGAGTGATAGTAGCTGGTACTATCACTTTACCCCCGAACTGGTAACTTTTCTCCGCGAATGTGTATTTGGCTGGCTGACATCCATTCGCGAGGTGATGACGGATCATGGGACGCAGTTCCATGCTAATAAACGAAATAAAAACGATTATGCGGATAGCAAATTCAAGAATTTCCTAAAAAAATAAAATAATATATAAAATATATTCAATCAAGCGACCCCAAGTCAATGGCAAAATCGAAAAATGGAATGATGCGTACGAAAAAATCGATTTAGGTTTGATAGTTTTGACAAATTCATGGATTGGTATAACACGTCAGGTTTCATGAATCTCATGGAGACAGGGTTAAATGATTGAAAAAGAAAGTAAATATCGGAAGTGAGCATAGAAAATCTAAACATTTAGAAACCAAAAGATTTAAATAGAATCGGAGATAGTGTATCAATGTTAGTTGCTAAGAGCTGACCTGCTTTGACAATGCCGATGAGCTCCATAGGCGAAAGCCGTATTCGCAGGGTGAGCTCGCAGATCAGCGACAAGAGCTAGGAATATATCTGGAATCAGAGATCCCGATCGGAGGGATATAAGGATGGCCAAACCAAATGTAATTGTAGATACTGTAAGAGGCCTATCTTCACCAACCGAGGCAGTTGCTGCGGTACCAGGAAAGCGGCGGGCCAGGGTCATCGAGATCAATTTCGAAGGTGGCAAGTCTGGCTTCCTGGAATTGAAGGACCGCAGATCTGCAGCATGGGCAGATGTGATTGATGACATGCGTCAATCAAACCAGTCCGTCTATGTGGAGATCGACCCTCAGACAAATGTCATAACTGAGGTGCTGGTCCCGCTGGCTGTTAAGGTCGGAGGCATGAAGCCTTTAGAGGATGGCGATGTCGAAGTAGAGCTGTTGATATCCCAGGCTAAGCATTATCTGAGGAGGTCAAATCCGGACTTCCAGGATCTGTCGGAGGCGCTCAAGAGATCAATGGATGAGATCAAGGACGTGCTGATTACAGAGGCTCCAAACACTCACGATATCATAGATGTCCGGACAAACCCAAAACCCTTGGCACTGGTTGAGGCGGCTGCACCACCGTCGTCGAGCATAGCTCCAATGCTGGCCACGATAACACCTCAGAAGGCTCAAGAGCTCTTTGATCTGGTCAAATCCAAGACCTGTTGCCCTGCTAGTGCCGCATCGCCGTGTATTCCCTTTCTGTACCCGGACGACGGTTGCTGGGGACGGGCTCATGAGATGTACAGGCTGATGATTGCGATGGGTGTCTCGCCTGATAAAGTCTGGATCTACGGTAGCCTCAAAACCCCAACTACAAACAATCCAAACTGCATTGTATATTGGGGATGGCATGTGGCGCCCATTGTCCAAGTATCCGGATCGGGCATTCAGGTAATTGATCCTTCGCTCTTCAATGGTCCTGTAACTGAGGCCGCATGGAAAGGAGTGCAGGGCGATCCTTCTGCAGTGCTAGTGCATACCAGCGGCTCTGTCTTTCACAGATCGTACTCCGGATCGGTCACCTATGACGATGCAGCTTATACCAGGACCAACCAGGTATTGAGCACCTATCGTAATCATCTCAAGATCAGGTCGGTCAGTTCCTCCGGCCCGCCGCCCTACATCAATTGCCTGAGCCGCCCTGCTGGAGTACAGTGGTTCGGAACAATCGGCCCGAATGCAACCAGTAAGTGGTACACTTGGGGCTGGCCGGCAGCATTGCATCTATTCTGGACCATAATGCCCATAACTCACTGTCCTGGAAAGCCGCAGCTCACCTGGACGGTAGAGGTGGAGAGGGCCAACGCAACCCAGTGTACATACTGGATCACAGTCAGAAATTTGACTGGCGATCCAGTGAGATTCGAGGGAAGGTACAACGTTTTAAAATAAGGCTGATTATTGAGAGTTGATGAATGATGAGTACAGGTGTGCAGTGGATTGGGACGCTTGGTCCCGGAAAGACTGAACGATGGTATACCTGGGGATGGAATCCGGCGCTGCATGTAGTCTGGTATATGATGCCAAAGACGCCTAAGAGCGGCGCGCCGGAGCTGGGCTGGGAGGTGGCTGTGGAGAGGGCCAATGCCACCCAGTGCACCTATTGGATCACGGTCAAAAATCTGACCAACGTCCAGGTGACCTTCGAAGGCAGATATGCAATTTTGTCCTAAAGAGGCGGTGCAATGAAGATTGCCATTCAAATCGATGGAGAAGAGGTGGCCTTGGCCAAGTCAGGGGAGAGCACTGTTCCAACCGAAATTCTGGAGAAGGCCGCCGCTTTGGGAGCGGAAGATGCCGGACCGGCGCCAGCCCTTGAATTGGGCGGACTGCCAGTCGGCACGCTAGCGTTAGCAGAGATGGAAGAAGCAGCCTTTTCCAGGGAGATGGCTATAAACTGCGGGGAAGCGCCAAAGGAGTTCCAGAACTATGACGCAGCAGAAATGCTGGTTTCAGCGTCTGTAATCGCGCCAACTGAAGACAAGGATGCTGGAAAGGCAGCTCAACTGTAAATCAAGACACGAATCAATAGATGCTCGACAGAGTGCCTTAGGTAGTAGTGCAATCCAGAAGCTAAATTTTTTATTACATAGGGAGCGCGGAGGGTCACGAATTCCCCATCCTTTAGAGTGGGGATGAAGTGAACCCTCGCCCATTCTTTGTGCTCACCAAAATTGATTAGACATCACTTCTTTTAGGATGAGTTTATACTTGGCACCTTAGTCACAGGTGGTGCCACCCACCTATGGCTAGGATGTGATAAGCTTGGAATTGCGCAGCTTCAGCCATGGCTATGGTCAAATCACCTATCACATCGTGTTGATGCCCGGCTCTCTACCTTTCCCATCTGGACCAGTTCCTCCACCACCTCTAAAAGAGTGCTCTCCTCCAAAATCAGGCCATACCGCTCCTTCAGCCGCTCCCCGATCTCTCTTGCGCTCTGATCCTCCTCCGAGAGAACCCTCTCTGCCAGGCCCACCAGATCCTCATGAGCCGCCCAGGGATAGATTATCCACCTCCATTCAGCCACCTTCTCCGCATAATAGTCCGGCACAAAGGGGGAGACAGTCTTATGCTGCAGAACCCCGGTCCTGATCTCCGCCGCGCCCAGTCCCTTCATATAGTCGACAGCCGTCCTCAGGGTCTTTCCAGTGTCTGTGACGTCATCTATTATCAGCACCTTCTGACTCTGTACATCAACCGCCAGCGGGAAGCGGACAGATGCCAGGGGCCTCTCACAGGCAGCAGTATCCCAGTGCTCTATCTTGATGCTGGCCAGGAGGGAGAAGAGAAGAAAGTCCGAGACCACCCTCGCCGGAACATATCCTCCCCTGCCGATGGCCACGATCAGATCGGGACGAAATCCGGATCGCTTGATCTCATAGGCCAGCCTCCGTCCCAGCTCATAGGACTCATCCCAACTTATGAGCTGACAGGGGAAGCTCTCGGGAATCATGATAGATAAAAAGGCAGGAATGAATTAAAGGCTATCGGAGGAGGAATTCAGTTAGAAGGCGAAAGATTTATCCACCGATCTAAATTTTATCCTCTTTCCGATACGATTTGCCTCATCAGTCGGTAACCAATCTTCTGTCGACGGATCCCCCTTTACGGCCGCGATGGTCTCTTTTTAGGCTTTGGCCAGTCACGAGTTCCCAATAGATTCAATTATGCATTTAATCTCAGAGAGTGCATCCTCGATGAAGATCTCTTGACATTCTCGAACCTCTCTCTCGCTTCCCAGATGGAGGTGGTGGGGAAAAGTGTTCATCTCTGGCCAATGAGGAGCGTTATCCCATCGTCTAACCAGCTTGTCGTTCTTTTGGAGATGATAAGAGTAGCTTCTAAAGCCCTTTCCGAGAGCCTCGTTTACTTGCAGCAGAAAACCATTCTTCAGCGATGCCCTGGCACGGAGCGCCTGCTTTCCCGGCTCCTCTACCAGAACAATAAGGCTCTTCGCTATTCCATGTGGGTAACTTCAGGATAGCGGTAAGCGGACTCAATCATGATAATATCAGGCATGAATCCCGGCGCAGAGTCGGTAGGTAGCGACACATCTCATGATAATCCCAAATCCCGGCAGTCATGACGTTATAACGACCAAGCCATAGGATTAGCGATCCCTTAAATCCACCCACACGAAACAGCGAGGAGCCAACAATAACATCCACCTCAAGGATGATCTCGCTGGAAGACAAGATATCCAATACATCCCGAATCTTCATCCCTGACTTCCTGATAATTTGCCTTCCACATTCAGCCAATAGCTTTTAGCTGACTCATAAGAATCCCAGATGATGAAGTCATCCCACTCTTCAAATACCTCATCTTCCTTCCGCACCTCTATGCGGCGTTTGAAATCCTCAAAGCTCATATTATATTTTGACTTCATCTCCAGGATCTTGGAATCGAAGTGATGAATCTTCGCTCTTGCCTGGTCCAGGACTAGATTCTTCAAAGCCTCCTTTTCGTCTTTAAAGAGGCCAATTTTAACCAGATCGGCTATGGGCTCGAAGACATCCCTGGAGACCTCGATGGTGTCGCTCATTCTTTCCTCTATTGCTAATACATTTCTGAAGATATAAATGTATTCTCATCCAATGCGGCCTCATCTATGCTCTCCGCCGGGCCTTCTGCACTGCGCATCTTGATATTTACTGCATAAACCTCTCGATCAGCTCCAAGCACGTCGTCTCCATGCCGCACTGCTGCAGGTGGTGGGCCAGGAGGCTCGACCTCTCGCTGGCTGGATGGTAGACCAGGACCTCTCGGGGTGATACGTGCTCGATCATCCTCATCAGCCCGCGAAAATCCAGGTGGTCGCTTAGCTGGATGGTGGGGTATGAGCTATCACGCCGCCCGGTCAGGAAATATTTCTTTCTTCCCGGCACCTGGTGAAGGCTCCAGGGGGTGACCACATTGAAGCCGCTGCCGTTGACTGGAGTCAGGGGGCCGGCCACATCCCCCATCAGCTCCTGGGTCAGAACCAGGCTCTTCTCATCCATGCCGATCTCATCCTTATAGCCCATCGCCCTCATCAGAGCCACTGCCCTCTGCGCTTTGCCAAAGGCATAGGCCCCGAAGCTTGCCCCCTCCTCCAGAGCCTCATAAAATCCGGCCAGATCATCCTCGAAGATGCAGGAGGGATCATAGGGATCGCCATAATTGGCCTCTGTGACCAGATAATCGCAACGGGGCAACTGCTGGTAGTCCTTCACATCCCCGGTGACAAGCACCCTCTCCCCGTTCTCCGTCTGCCAGGAGAAGGCAGATGAGCCTATGGTATGGCCGGTGGGATGGGTGTCAATCCTGACCTCCCCCACCATGATGCTCTCCCCCACCTCAAAGGTGCGGCCCATGTACTCCCGCTCATATCGGATCTCCAGGGCGCGGGCGGTCTGGACTGATGCCACCGCCCGGGGGGAGTTCATGGCCGACTTGCCATGGTGATCGCTATGGGCATGGGTGATCAGATAGGCATCCGGCTGGGTGCAGGCCTTGGGGGCACGGCTGGTATCAATGGAGAAGAGGTGAGAGTCGAAACGAATGGAGAGATGAGGAGCAAAGCTGCCACGGCTGTTGATCCTTCTCAGCGGCTCAATGCCGCCCTCGGATTTCATTCCCTCCTCCATCCTTCTCCTCTCCCTCCCTCAAACTCCTTCCCTCAAATCCAAGAATATGCAAATCGGAACCCTGCAGACTCAAAACGATATCCGGGCAATACAGCAACTACATCCGGAGCATATAACAGGCCTTTTTCTTCAGAGGCATCTGCTGTTGAGCTTCACAATCTCTTTTTGCCTTTGCTCCTTTGTGGTGAGATCAGGGTGCTTGGACCTAACCACGAGGGCACCACGGCACAAAGAGAGTCCTCTGGAGGAAAATGCCGGCACAGCTCAGCGAAGAGCCTCATTGATGGCATCAGCCAGTTCCTTCTCAGAGGCGAGCCCCATCCACCTCTTGATCTCTACGCCGTCCTTTTCCAGTATCAATGTGGGCACCACAAATATGCCCTTCTCCATGGCCAGATCTCCCTCCCGGTCGACATTGATCTTCTTGAACTCAGCCACATCCTTCATCTTCTCAGCCAGTGCCTCAAAGATCGGGCCCTGCTGCCTGCACGGCCCGCACCAGTCAGCATAAAAGTCCATCAGTATCGGCTTTGCCATTATTCTTCCTCCTCGTCCATTATATCGAATTTGACTCCGATCTTAAATATCCTGCCCGTGGGGAGAACGAGCATCCTTCGACCAGTGCTTCTTCGGATCTCAGCCAGCACCTCTTGAATGCGCTCCTCTGTGGCCGAGACAGTAAACCACATATTATAGCCGCTCTCATTTGGCCGCAGGTAGTTATGAGAGATCTCTTGATACTGATTAACGATCTCGGCCAGTTCATCTGCCTCATCCCTGGAGACCTTCAGGGCAGCCAGGATCCCGCTCCGCCCCAGCCGGCGCATGTCGAGGATGGGGCCGATCCTCCTCACCAGCCCCCTCTCTTGTAGAGCGTCCAGCCTTTCTATGACCTCCCTCTCCCCCAGGCCCAGAACCTCACCCAGATCCCGGAATGGCCTGGGGGTCAGGGGAAATCCCTCCTGAACCAAAGAGAGCAGCCGGAGGTCTATCTCCTCCATCTCCTCCTCCATCTCCATCTTAAGCCTCCAGGCGGCAGGAGGGATCAGACTGCAGGTAATCCCCGGTCAGGGCATAGGCCCGTGCCCGGCAGCCGCCACAGCTTCGGGAGTAGTCGCACCGGCCGCATCTTCCCTTCAGCCTTCCCTCACGCAGAGCTTGAAGCTGGGGTGAACTCTCCCATATCTCTATAAAATTCTTTTCCTTTATGCTCCCCACCTTGAGGGGCAGATAGCCACAGGGATAGACATCACCCTGGCGGGAGAGGAAGACAAACCTCCTCCCGGCCAGACAGCCGCCGCTTCCCCGGCCACGACCTGGCTTTTTCAGGCGGGCATACTGGGGTGCGCAGGTGACCTGCACCTCCAGAGCCCTTCGATCGATCTCCCTTTCGATCTGATGGAGAATCTCCTCCTGCCGCTCTGGGGATACCACCTCCTCCTCCCTTCCCCGGCCGGTCGGCACCAGAAAGAAGAAGTGAAGGGCTGCTGCCCCCAGGCTCTCCGCCAGATCGAAGATCTCTGCGATCCCGGACTGACTCTTCCGGCTGACAGTGAAGTTGATCTGGAAGTCCACCAGGCCGCGGAGGTTCTCTATCCCCCTCATCGATCTCTCGAAGCTCCCCTGGCCGCGGACGAGGTCATGCTCCGCCGCCCCCGCCCCATCGAGACTGATGCTCACCCGCGATACACCGGAAGCAGCAATCATCTGGGCCAGCTCCGGGGTGATCAGTGTCCCGTTGCTGGCCAATGAGACCCGAATGCCCAGTGATACGGCATGCCTGATGATCTCAAAGAGGTCAGGGCGCAGCAAGGGCTCCCCTCCGCTGAGGATGAGCATCGGCTGAAGCGGCGCAATGCTCTCCACAAACCTCATAGCCTCGTCTGTCCCCAGCTCCCCTCTGTCCGGCTCAGGGGAGGCAGAGGCGCGGCAGTACTGACAGGAGAGGTTGCAGGCAGCAGTCAGTTCCCAGGCTATTATCAGCATTGCAGTCAACACAGATTGCTCTGGCCAATCTAGAGCAGTCCCTTCTTCACCAGCAGCTCGGCATTGAGGATGCTCGCCCCCGCCGCTCCGCGCACTGTATTGTGGCCCATGCAGATGAACCTGATTCCCGGCCTGATCCTCCCTACTGAGACTGACATCCCATTGCCCCTGCCACGATCCAGCCTGGGCTGGGGTCGATCTGGTTCGTCATTGACTATTAGCGCCTTCTTGGGCAGGGTGGGCAGATCCCCTAGATCAGGATTAAATTCCAGCATGGCCTTTTTCACCTCTTCTGGCGTGGGATTGTCCCTCATCCTCACCCATAGGGCCTCAGTGTGGCCGTCCATCACAGGGACCCGGTGGCAGCTTGCGCTTATGGCAAAGTCGGCATGGATGATCCTCTCCCCATTGAAGCGGCCCAGGATCTTCTGGGGCTCGGTCTCACACTTCTCCTCCTCCCCGCCGATATAGGGAATGATATTTCCCAGAATCGCCATGGAGGGCACGCCCTCATAGCCTGCTCCACTCACCGCCTGCATGGTGGCCACGTGCACCATCTCTATTCCGAACTTCATCAGGGGCTTCAGGGCCAGGGTGAACATTATGGTTGTGCAGTTGGGATTGGTGGTGATGTATCCCTCCCAGCCCCTCTTCTCCCTCTGCACCTTGATCAGATCCAGGTGCTCGTGATTGCACTCCGGTATGAGCAGGGGGACATCATCCATCATGCGATAAGAGCTGGTATTGCTGGCCACAGCACAGCCGGCAGCGGCGAAGGCAGGCTCCACTGACATAGCATCAGCAGAAGGAAGGGCGGAGAAGACTATATCGGCATCGACCTCTCTGGGATCGACATTGACCACTGTCATCTCGCCGATGTCACCGGGAAGCTCGCTCTCCAGCCGCCACCTGGCCGCATCCTTGTACTTCTTTCCCGCGCTCCTCTCCGATGCGGCAAGGCTGGTGAGCTCAAACCAGGGATGATCCTGCAGTCTCTCAATGAAACGCTGTCCCACAGCACCGGTGGCACCTAAGACGCCTGCTTTGATCTTGGCCATTATAAATCACCTAAGTTTTGACTGGGGGAGCAAAAGCCGGGGATGTATATATTTCTTGTCCGGAGGAAAAAAGGTTCTGGATTCTTTTAGAGAGGATCACTGCCCTGCGCAGGACTTCCTTTGAATGCCGTAACCCTTGGCGAACTCGCAGTTGACCTCCACCACCTCCTCATTGAAGCCTTTGAGCCCCTCAGGCACAGGGCCCAGAGCATCCGCCTTCTCCTGGCTATCGATGACTCTTCCATGGGGCACGAAGCTTCCCTCGGCCAAAGTGACGCCTATGACTGCTGCCAGATGGCCGACGAAGCATCTCTTGCCCAGGGTGGAGGCATGAACCACGGAGTTGAAGCCCACAAAGCACTCGTCCCCCATCTTTATAGGACCGTGAACGACTGCTCCATGGGCGATGGAGACATTATCCCCCAGCTCGATGGAGCTTCCCTTGAGGCCGTGAAAGACGGCGCTGTCCTGGATGTTGCACTCATCGCCGATGATAATGGGACTGGCCTCATCCGCCCGCAGAGAGACTGAGGGGGCTACATAGACATCCTTGCCAATGCGCACATCGCCTATGATTGTCGCCGATTCGTCCACATAGGATGAGGAATGAATCTGGGGCATGATCTCAGTGCAGTTCCATGAGGTCTTACAGTTGGCCTTGAGCATATTAGTACCACCATCCTCAGTATTATCCATTCAGCTTAAAGAGATTGCCATTAACGATGATTGCCGAATGAAAAACTGCATCATAAGGAGATTGGCAGAGCAGTGAATAGACATGTGTAGAAATCCTTGGAATATTATAATCGATAATAGCGATAATTTGCCGCCAAATTTAAATATATGGGAGTCGAAATTAGTACAAAGTCATTGAATTATCCAGGAATGACGAGGGAGAGGATGAAAAAGATTTATAAATCAGATTTCATATCTGTATATTATCATTATATTAATTTTTATTTTTTTGATGTAGAGATGAGAATGAGCATACCGACCGGAAGGTGTTAAACTTATGGCAAATGATGTGAAGATATTTGGAATGCCGCCTGAATCAGGAAGATGGATCCTGGTTGTTGTGGGCATATTAATCCAGCTCTGTCTGGGTGCTATTTATGCGTATGGTGTTATAAGAGTTCCACTGCAGAAGCATTTCACCGATGTCCTTGGATTGCAGGTCACAGCAATGGATATGACCTGGCCATTCATCGTCTTCTTATTATTATTCGCGCTGACTATGCCTTTAGCAGGCCCCTACATTCAGAAGATGGGCCCTAAGAAGGTCTGCACAGTTGGTGGAGCACTTGTGGGGATAGGCTGGATCGCCGCCTCATTTTCCTCCTCACCGCTGATATTGGCTGTTTTGTATGGTATCATTGGTGGTGTTGGAGTCGGAATCGCCTACGGCTGTCCTATTGCCGTCTCGGCACAGTGGTTCCCTGATAAGCGTGGATTGGCGGTGGGATTGACGGTATTGGGCTTTGGATTCTCTGCTGCCCTGATCGCACCGATAAGCGATCTCTTGGTCGCAGATTATGGTGGGGTCATGAGCGCCTTGAAGATCTTCGGCATAGCATTCTTCATAATCACCGTGGTGCTCTCCCAGATGCTGAAGGTCCCTCCTGCGGGATGGTGCCCGGCTGGCTGGACAGCCCCTGCGCCAAAGCCTGGGGCGACAGCAACAGTTGACTTCATGCGCAGCGAGATGCAGAGGAACCCGTCCTTCTATGGCCTGTGGCTGTGTTACACCATCGGCTCCCTTGCCGGCCTCACCGCCATAGGAATCGCCAAGCCAGTGGGGCTTGAGGTGGCAGCGGGCGCAGGCATGGCAGCTGTAGCGGCAGGAGCCCTGATGACCAGCCTGACCTTCCCCTTCGCTCTATGCAACGGCCTGGGCAGGCCCATCTTCGGCACACTCACCGACAAGCTGACGCCCAGAAATACAGCGATGGTAACCTATGTGCTCATCATCATTGCATGCCTGTTGCTCTATACAAATTATACCTCAGTCACAATGTATACCATCGCCTTTGCCCTCCTCTGGGGATGCCTCGGCGGCTGGCTGGCCATCGCTCCTACGGCTACGGCGAGCTACTTCGGGATGAAGGACTACGCCAAAAACTATGGACTGGTCTTCACTGCTTATGGCATTGGAGCAGCAATTGGTGGCATAGTCTCGGCTCAGGCCAAGGATATCATGGGAGGATATCAGCCATTCTTCCTGATCGTGGCAGGGCTGGCGGTGTTGGGCATAATAGTCGCCTTTGTGCTGATGAAGCCACCGGTTAAGGGATAGTTCATCCTTTAATTTCAATTTTTTTATAAATTAACTTTTTTTCCAATAAGAGCACTTATCGTACATAACCTTTATTTGTTATGAACATCAATACCATTATCATAACAGATATTCTGAGGTGAAATTATGGCCGATGTTGAATATAAGATGTTCTGCTGCAAAGATGTTGTGCCCACCTGCGGCTTTGAGGTGAAGGCAAAGACGGAGAAGGAATTGATGGAGCATATTCAGGTCCATGCTGAGAGCAGTCACGGCCTGAAGGAGATCAAGCCAAGCACCATGGAGAAGGTGAAGGCGGCAATAAAAACGGTTACGGTTAAAGAGTGATACAGGGCGGGCAGATGGGCTTGACGCCGGGATTTTTTTCGTCTTGCCTTTATTTTTATTGTATTGAATTTATATCTTAATTTCTGCCTTCTTCCCGCTTTGCCAAAGCCTCATAGCCAGTCACCACATCCAGCAACTCCGATGTTATAGCCTCCTGGCGCTGCCGGTGATATTGAACATTCAGCCGATGCTGATAATCCTCGATGTTCCTCTCTGCTGCCTGCATTGACGACAGTCTGCTGGCGTTCTCGCTGGCCAGGGAATCGACGAAAGCACGATAGAGGGAGAAGAAGAGATAATTCCTCACCAAGGCCGCGAATAACCGGTCAAAATCCATGGAGAAGGTGGGCAGGGTTCGAGACGGCCACTTCCTCCCGGCAAGCCCCTCAAGCCATTTGACATCCAGAGGAAAGAGCTGATCCATATGCGGGGCGAATGTTGCCCCTGATGCAGGCCGGTTGTAGAACAGGAGCACCCGATCGAAGCCTCTCTTAGCCCTCCATTCCTCAATCCCTATCAACACCTCCAGCATGATGCGGGTGATGCCGGGATGGCTGCCAGAGAATGAGAATTGGGACTCTATGGCAAGCCCTGCCTCCAGGAGGCGGGAGACCACCCGCCCGCCCACGGCCAGCACAGCCAGCTCCTCAGGATCGATCTCCTTCAGTCTGGCCATGGCAAAAGAGGCGATCTGATCGTTGAAGCTGCCGCATAGACCCTGATCGGAGCCGAATATCACCGCCCCCAGGCGCGGCCTTTCAGGCTCTCTGGCGGCCAGGGGCTCGACCGGCCGATGCATTACCATGATTTGGAGCCCCATCTCTATGGTCCGGCTGTACTCCTGGAGAGATTGCACCGCCTGCTCGTAGTGATGGATATTGGAGGATGAGATGCTCTTCATTATCCCAACCACTGCATGCAGATCGGCGGCGTTCTTGGCCTTCCTTCTCAGCTTTTCCAGCCCTTCCATTTCTCTCCCCTTGTCCCCTAGCGATGGCTATTTCTTCAGGACATCTTTGCACATTTCAAGAATCGCCTCTCGATCCCCGGGATTGAGCCTCTCTGCCGATGAGATGCGCCGGCCCAGCTCAGGTAGTCGTTCTGAAAAAGCCTTCTGAATCGCCCTCTTGCTCTCTGCTATCTCTTCCAGCGGCACGCTGTCCAGAATGCCGGAGGTGGCGGCCAGGAGCACAGCCACCTGCTCTGCAGCCGGCATGGGCTCATACTGAGGCTGCTTGAGGGTCTCCCGGATGCGTCTTCCATGCTCCAGGGTCTTTCTGGTCACCTCATCGCTCCTCGCTCCGAACCTGGCAAAGGCCTCCAGCTCCTCGAACTGGGAATAGGAGAGGCGGAGGTCTCCTGCTACCTCATGGTAAGCGGGGAGCTGGCTCTTTCCACCCACCCGGGATACCGATCTCCCTATATCGATGGCTGGCAAGATGCCCTCTGCAAAGAGCTCTGGAGATAGATAGATCTGGCCGTCGGTGATGGAGATGAGGTTGGTGGGTATATAGGCGGAGATGTCCTGAGCCTCAGTCTCCACTATGGGCAGAGCAGTCAAAGAGCCACCGGTCTGCAGATGGGTGGACCGCTCCAATAGGCGAGAGTGGATGTAGAATATGTCCCCGGGAAAGGCCTCCCTGCCCGGGGGCCGGCGCAGAAGCAGCGAGAGTTCACGATAGGAGCGGGCGTGACGGGTCAGATCATCGTAGACGATCAAGACGTCCCGCCCCTTCTCCATGAAGTACTCAGCCATGCTGGTGGCGGCATAGGGAGCAATGAAATTGTGGCCTGGCGGATCCTCGCCGGTGGCCACAACGATGATGCAGTGATCCATGGCCCCATTATCTCGCAGATCGGAGATAACCCTGGACAGAGCAGACCTCTGCTGGCCAATGGCACAATAGACGCACAGGATCCCTTTATCGATCTGGTTGATCATGGTGTCCAGGGCGATGGCCGTCTTTCCGATCTGCCTGTCGCCCAGGATCAGCTCCCTTTGACCTCTGCCGATGGGGATCATGGCATCCACCGCCAGGATTCCGGTCTGAAGGGGGGTATTGACTGCAGCCCGGTCCATTATGGCCGGAGCCTCCCTCTCGATGGGCCGCCGCTCTTTGCCATGAATGGGCTGCCCCTCATCCAGCGGCCGGCCCATAGCATCCACCACCCTGCCCAGCAGCTCCTCACCCACGGGCACATCCATGACCCTTCCTGTTTTTCGCACCTCCTCCCCAGCCTTGATGTTATCGCTCTTATCCAGCATGATTGCCGCTACCTCGTCCGGATCCAGATTGAAGGCGATGGCCAATTTATTGTCTGGAAGGATGAGCAGTTCCTCTGACCTCGCATGCCGCAAGCCGCTGATGCGGGCGATGCCATTGCCCACAAAGGTTATGGTCCCCAGCTCCTCGAGCTTCAGAATTGGCCGCTGTTCATGAAGAGTCTGATCGACGGCATCAATAGCCCGGCCAACAGCCCGATCAAGGTCATCGGGTCCGGCTTTCTTCATCCTCAATCCCACCCGAGGCCCCGGAAACCTGTTCCGTCTTCTGATCCATGATCCGGGATAGATCCTCTCGCAATGAGTCCAGATAATCGGCGATGGACCAGGCAACCCTCAGCTCACGAGAAGCTATCTCCACCCCGCAGATCAGCTCCGGCGCAGCCACGAACTCCAGGCCGGGTTCAAGACCGGTCTTATCCCTCAGCAGTTCCCGTATCTTCTGTTTTTGATCAGCGGGGATCTCAAAGCTGCTTTTCACCTTGACGGGCTCTCTTGAGCTCTCAAAGAATTCCTTGAGAGCCTCCCATTCCCTCTCCTCCAGATTCTGCAGACGCTGTAGATAACGATCTATCACCTTGCCCTCCAGGTCTGCATCAGCCAGATCGCTGAGCACATGGCGGGCAACAGCATAAACCTCCTCTCCCGCCCTCAGGCTCAGGTCAGCAAGCAGCACCTCCTTCTGCTCCTGCAATGACCTGAGCCAGCCCTCCTTAGCCGCCTCCACCTCAGATCCGGCCCTCTTCATCAGATCGTTCTTCAGGTTCTTGGCATCCTCTGCAGCCCGGGCCAAGAGTTCCTGCCGCTGATCAGAGATCTCCTGCCTGGCCCGGGCAGAGGCCTCGGCCAGCTGGTCGGCCTGGATCCTCTTCTCTTCAGCATCCTTGAGCTGATCGCTTATCTTCTGCTCTCTCTCCTTCATGGATCTGATGACCGGCCGGTAGAGAAAGTGCCTCAGCAGAAAGACCAGAACCAGAAAGTTGATGATCTGGGCGGCAAAGGTGAAGTAATCGATCTGCACTAAGCCCTCCTATTTTGCGACATATCCCCAGAAGGGATTGGCAAAGATGAGGATAATGGAGATCACAAAGCAGTAGATAGCGATGGACTCCACCATGGCCAGGCCGACGAAGAGGGTTCGGGTTATGTTATTGGCCTCGTCCGGCTGCTGAGCTATGGCCAGCAGAGCCTTTGATAGCGCCCAGCCCTCTCCAATGGAAGGGCCAATCGAGCCTATGGCCATGGTCAGCCCGCTCACAACTATGGATGCCATGCCTATGGTATCAATGCTCGCAATATCGACAGTCATATCAAACTCCTTTTAGGACTTTATCTTCAGCCTCATGGCAGTGCTCTCCTGGGCTGAACTCGCTGAGACTATGTACACCGTGGCCAGAACGGCGAAGATGTAGGCCTGCACCTGGCCGATGAGCAGCCCCAGCAAATCCAGCAGCACCGGCAGGAACAGAGGGGCGATGGTGAGGAGTATGGCCATGAGCATGCTCTCGCTCATCATATTCCCAAAGAGCCTGACCGCCAGGGCCAGAGTACGGGAGAGCTCACCGATGATGTGGAAGGGCAGCATCAGGATTGTGGGCTGGGCATAATGCTTGAGATAGCCTCTGATGCCTGATTGGGCCACACCATAGATCGGGACGGCGAAGAAGACGCAGATGGCCAGTGCGGCAGTGGTGGAGATGGAGCTGGTCGGCGTCCTGTAGCCCGGCACAACATCCAGCAGATTGGCAAGAGAGATAAACAGGAATAAGGTGCCGGAGAAGGGCAGATATCGATCCGGATCCATCTGGGCGATCTCCTTTATCTGGCTTTGCATGTACCCGAGCAGGATCTCCAGCAGATTCTGTGAGCGGGAGAATGGCGGCTCTGGGGAGAGATGGCGTGTCGAGAGCCAGCCCAAGAGGAGCAGGATGGCCATCACCACCCAGGTGAAGAGTATGGTCTCATTGATGCTGACAAAACCCATTTGCCAGAAGACAACCTCATCCGGGCTCAACTCCACCATCGATTCCTCACCCCGCCAAGGCCCAGATGGCCAATGAGAGCAACCTTTGAGATCATGAAGCCCGCCAGGCCACAGATCAGAGCACCCAGACCGCTACCGGAGATGAGGTAGAAGCCAAGAATGCAGATTGCTGACCGGACAAAGAAGCTGCCCAGGGCAAGGATCGCTGGCTGGCCCCGGGCGGGAAGATGCTTAAGCGTCAGCCATAGCCCGCCGAAGTAGAACAATCCCAGGCCGATTCCCAATGACATTGCCAGCACCAGCACAGCGAGATCAGCCATCAGAATCATTCATCATCAGTGCCCCTTATCTTCCCTTGCTCTTTCTTTACCCAGTACCAGGCATTGGCGCAGCCTGCTGCCAATCCTATGGATAGGAATGTGAGCGTCCAGGAGATCTTCCCTGGATATGATAGATCCAGCCAGATGCCGATGCCCACGCCGATCAGAGTAGGGATGGCCACTGACCAGCCAACCATGCCCATCATCCCCAGGCCGAACCAGACGCCACTCCTTCTCTCCCGTCTGGCCCTCAGCATGCGCTCCTCTTTGCTGCCCACCCTGGCGGCAAATTCGCTTCCCTCTTCTTCTCTCTGCTCAGCCATCAGCCCGACAACCTCATCTCCAGGAAATGCCTGGTGAAATCTGCCTCCAGCCTGGCCAGAATGGAACGGGTCTTTCTCTCCCCTTCATCCAGAGCCTCGAACTCCTCCTGTACAGTCCTGGACAGCCCGCCCAGATCCTTGCTGCGCACTGCTTTCCTGGTGGAGATCAGCACATCGGCGGCGCATTTGACCAGTATTCCTCCGTCCACAGCCAGGAATTCCTCACCCTCCGCCGACTGGAAGGCGATGATGCCCGGGACCAGGGCGGTCACAAAATCGATGTGCCTGGGAAGAAGCCCAAGAGAGCCATCCTCGGCCTCGGCCACCACCCCCTTCACCTCCTCGTCCACGAGGATCTGGTCAGGAAGAATGACCTTCAGCCTCATTTTTTGGCCTCATCGATATTGCCTATCATGTAAAGCGACCTCTCGGGATAGTCCTGGAACTCGTCTTTCAGGATGCGCTCGCACCCGTCCAAGGCATCCTCAAGCTTGACCATTCTGCCCTTATGGCCGGTGAACTGCTCAGTCACAAAGAAGGGCTGGGTCAGGAACCTCTCCAGACGGCGGGCCCGATTGACGATCCTCCGGTCCTCTGCAGAGAGCTCTTCCAGACCCAGCATGGCAATTATATCCTTGAGCTCCTCATAATCCGCCAGGGTCTTTCTGATCTTCTGCGCTATGCGGTAATGCTCCCTCCCGACCACTGCCTCGCTGAGCATCTTGGAGCGGGACTGCAATGGATCAATGGAGGGATACAGCCCCTGGCTGGACATCCTTCGGGAGAGGACGATAGATGCTGATAGATGGCCAAAGGCATGGACCACAGCAGGATCGGTGAAGTCGTCTGCAGGCACATATACCGCCTGAACAGAGGTTATGGCTCCGCTCTCGGTGCTGCAGATCCTCTCCTCAAGCTCAGCCAGCTCTGTGCTCAAGGTGGGCTGGTATCCAACCCTGGAAGGAAGCTGCCCCAGGAGACCTGAGACCTCTGATCCGGCCTGGATAAAACGAAAGATATTATCGATCAGCAAGAGAACATCCTGATGGGCATCATCCCTGAAGTACTCGGCCATGGTCAAAGCAGCATGGCCAACTCGAAACCTGGCGCCAGGCGGCTCGTTCATCTGGCCGAAGACCATGACGGATTTATCCAGGACGCCCACCTCCTTTATCTCCCGGTATAACTCCTCGCCCTCCCGGCAGCGTTCGCCCACTCCACAGAAGATGCTGATCCCCTGGTACTTGCTGGCCATGTTCTGGATCAGCTCCATAATCAGGACTGTCTTGCCGACGCCCGCTCCACCCAGCAGCCCGGCTTTGCCGCCCCTCTCCAGCGGGGAGAGAATATCAATCGCTTTGATCCCGGTCTCAAAGATCTCCGAGCCTGTGGTCTGGCGGGATAGAGGAACGGGGTTCTGATGTATGGAGCGCAGATCCTGGGAATCGATCTTCTCTCCATGATCTATGGGCTTTCCGAAGACGTTGAAGACTCTGCCCAGCAGCTTATCTCCCACAGGAACCATTATCGGCCGGCCGGTATCTGTCGCCTTTGCGCCCCGCGCCAGTCCTCCTGTTGGCGTGAGGGCGATACCGCGCACCAGATCGAGGTCAAGGTGCAACAAGACCTCAATTGCCGTCCCTTCTGCGTCAAGTAGATTGTGGATCTGGGGAAGCGATCCTGGAAACCTGACATCAACCACGCTCCCCCGGACTGATACCACCTCTCCCTCATCCTGACGGATCATGTCTCGCCCCGGCCAAACCTCAATGCTACTGCGGTATTAATATGTGATAAAAATATTTTTATGACAACAGGCATTCGTAAGCGGCGTTGATAGAAGACATCCCAGGGTGGGCCCGGCAATATAACCCTCATATGCTGATTGCCGGTTGGTCCGGCGGGAACTCAGATCACTCCCCATGGACCACCAGAACAGGCACCTTTGAGTTGCGAACCACCTTTTCGGTGACGCTTCCAAGAAGGAATCTGGCCAGACCTCTGGCTCCGATGCTGCCCATGACGATGAGATTGACCTTGTTTTCTGCAGCAAACTTCAAGATATCATCTGCAGGATGGCCCTCGATCACCTTCGACTCGAATGGAACGCCTGCATCGTTGGCCATGGCCTTTATCCGTCCTGTAGCCTCTGCTCCCTGCTTTAGTAGCGAGCTTTTGAGTTCAGATATAACCTCATCTGCTATATTGAAGCTGAATTCGCCTGCAGCAGAATATTCCTTGCCAATATCGGCGACATATATAGCAGTGACCTTGGACTTTGAAAGCCTGGCGATCTCAATTCCCGCCTTGGCTGCATTCTCAGCATGTCTGGATCCATCGGTTGCGATCAATATACTCTCGAACATACAGATATATTAGCTAAGAAACGTTATAAATCTGTTGCCAAATGCCGGATCCAACGGAAACGGTTTGAGAAGTGCTGATGGATTTAGTCCAGGTACTCAGAGAGCTTCGTCTGCTCGACCAGGCATTTCTCTCCCGGTATCTCCACCGGGTACAGGCCGGTCAGACATCCCATGCACAGGCTCTCCTTTGGCAATCCCACAGCATCCACCAGACCATCGTGGCTCACATAGCCCAGGGAGTCGGCATCTATCACTGTCTCCACCCCGACGACAGTCTTATGGGCAGCGATCAGCTCCTCCCGGCTGGCCATGTCGATCCCCAGATAACAGGGGGCGAGGATGGGGGGGCTGCCTATGCGGACGTGCACCTCTTTGGCCCCGGCCCGGCGGATCATGTCCACCACCCTGCGGCTGGTGGTGCCGCGCACAATTGAGTCATCCACCAGGATGATCTTATGCCCCTCGATGTTCGGGCGGATGGTGTTCATCTTCAGGCGCACTGCCGTCTCTCTCATGTTCTGATCAGGCATGATGAAGGTCCGGCCTATGTAGCGGTTCTTCATCAGGCACTCGCGGTAGCTTATGCCGGAATGCTGGTGGTAGCCCACGGCCAAGGTTATCCCCGAGTCCGGGATGGGGGTGACGATATCGGCACAGGCAGGATGCTCCCGCGCCAGATTGAAGCCGATGTTCAGCCGCACATCATATATCAAGCGGCCATCCATGATGCTATCCGGCCGGGCGAAGTAGATGTACTCGAAGATGCAGTGAGCCGGCTGGGGGGAACGGGCAAGCTGATAGGACTTCATCTCTCCGTTCCTTAATACTATGAGCTCGCCCGGATTTACATCCCTTATCAGGCGGCCATTTAAGGTATCTATGGCCACGCTCTCTGAGGCCACCATTAACCCTGAATCGATCTCTCCTATGCACAGAGGCTTGATTCCCAGAGGATCGCGCAGGGCAAGTACTGTATCTCCCCAAAGGAAGATCAGAGAGTAAGAGCCTACGATCTTTCTCATCAGAGCGCGGACAGCTTCCAGGAGGTCATAGTGGAGAAGCTCCTTGACAAAGAGATGGGCTATCACCTCAGTATCTGCTGTGGTGTGGAATATGTCACCTGCCTCTTCCAGCTTCTCTCTGAGTTGAGTGGCATTGACCAGGTTACCGTTATGGGCAGTGGCTATGGCGCCATCCTTGTATTTCACTAAAAGAGGCTGGCTGTTCTCTATAGTGGAACGGCCGCCGGTTGGATAGCGGACATGGCCAATGCCAACCTGTCCGCGCAGAAGGGCGATCTGGGCATCATCGAAGACCTCAGAGACCAGGCCCATGCCCCGGTGGGTGCGAATGGACTTGCCATCATGCACTGATATGCCGGCAGCCTCCTGCCCCCTGTGCTGCAGGGCGTAAAGGGAGTAATAGATGAATTTGGCTGCGCCATTGGCCGTCTCATTTAATGAGATCCCTACAACGCCGCAGGCATCGTGCAAATCTGGCCTCTCTGGTAGTCTGCTTCTCCGGTGGTCGGCTTTTCAGGCAGTCCGCATTTCCATTAATCCGCTCTTCCGGCGATCCGTCTTCAGTAATCTGCTTTTCTCATCCACTTATGGCTTCTGAGTTTTGCTGATCTGCCAAAGCCGCATTGAACGCAAATCTTTCTCTTGAAATTAAACGAGATGCTGCCACAGCGCCGGCATCTGATATGCGAGCTCTTATGGCGCTTTCCCATTGAAGGAGTACCCTTGGCCATCTAAAACACCTCAAGGCGATATATATACTACATTGTCTCCGCGCACGATTACCGTTCCGATATTGCGGGCAACCGCACCTTCTGCTACCTCTTCCGTCTTATCCATCACCAGATTCATATGAATATCATAACCCTGAAGTTCTCCCCGGAAGACCCTTCCGTCCTTGAGCTTGACTATGACGGGCCCGTTCAGTGATTCATTCAGAATATCAAGCGGTCTCTGACCCATTAATCCTCTCTCCAGCATTGATAACCGCAAAAGGCTACGGTTTTCTGACTTGCTCGTTGCATATTTAAACCTATCGGGATATCTGAAGACCATGAAGATTAAATCCAGGCACCACCTCAAAGGGAGTGATGCCAGGAAGGTTGTGGCAAGTATTGAGCCGTTCCTGGATGACTCATCTGTCCTGCACAAGGCCTCCCTGGAGAGGGCGGTCAGCGATGAGGGCATTGATCTCATATTCATGAATGGCAGACCTCTGATGATGGTCGTTGATGGTGAGCCATTCTTTACTGTCCTCGGGGCCATCGATCTGTCGCCCAGAAGGAGGCTGGTGATGGTGGATTCGGGTGCAGTGCGGTTTGTGGTGAATGGGGCGGATATCATGAAGCCGGGGATAGTCCAGGCCGATCCGGAGATCTCACCGGGGGATCTGGTGGTGATCATCGAGGAGAGGCATAAGAAGCCCCTGGCCATAGGGCGGGCCCTGGTCGCCGGCACGGAGATGCGTGGAGAGGGCAAAGCAGTGAAGTCGCTGCACCATGTCGGCGACCAGATCTGGAGGGGACTGGAGGGATAAGATGGAGGAGATTGGAGAGCTCATTGGAAAGGGATTTGCCATCTGGAAGAGAAACCTCAACCTATGCATACCCTATATCTTCAGCTTTTTGGCAGCGATGCTGATCTTCATGGCCTTCGCCATGGCAATGCTTGTGTTCGCATTTCCCCCGATGGAAAGGTATTGGAAATCATTCCTGATTCTTGAGGGGCTGGGAGAGGCCGGGGCGGCAGATGAGATCTATGCCCAGATGGTGGCCCCTTTGATGGATCTTGATTGGCAGTCCTATATGCCGATATTTATTCTCATCCTGGGAATGATACTGCTCCTCTCTCTCGCTGGATCTTACTTCAATGCCGGGGCCATTGGCATGGCCAGGCAGGCTCTGGAAGAGGGAAGATCCGCCATCTCTTCCCTCTGGTCTGCGGGAAGGAGGCATTTTTGGAATATGTTCCTCCTGAACCTCCTCATTGGACTGATCGTGATGGCAGGCATGATCTTCCTCCTCCCGGGAATCGAGCAGATTGTTGTGAACCCACCCGATTCCCAGCAATATGCTGAAGGGCTGGAGCTGGTCCTGGCCGGAGGGGCGATATTCATCATCTATGCTCTGCTCCTGTCGATTATATTCTCTCCTGCCCCCTATGCCCTGGTGCTTGAGGGATTGGGTCCGGTGGCGGCAGTCAAGGCGGGCATAGAGTTTTTCCTCAACAACAAGTTCGATGTACTGATTCTATGGCTGGTGGTAGTAGCCCTATCTCTTGTCCTGCAGATGATAGGCAGCTCCTTCTCGGTGGGGGATGAAGTCACATACCAGCTTCTATCATTGATCATCAACCTGGCGAATCTCCTGGTCTTAGTACCTCTGGCCAATCTCTGGTGGACAAGGCTTTATATGATCAGAATGAGGATGCTCAATGAGGAAGAGGTGAAGGATCCTTGGTAGATTTTCCCGGTTTGAGCTATTCAGAGATCATACTGCGCTTCAGGCAGTACAATCTGCTCTGGCAATCTGTGATTGCCGCTGTCTTTGTCCTTTTGATCTACATTCCGTACTCCTATTTTCTGCTGAGATTGAGCTTCATAGAATCGATAGCTATGGCGCTATACTCCGCTGTGCTCTTCATGGCTGTATACTATCTCACCTCCACATTCATCTTGAAGAGGACCAGGAAGGCGGCCATTCAATCCCACGGGCCGAAGAAAGGGTTGAGAAAATAGGCAGCCGGCCAGCCAGGGCAGCCGGCCAGCCGAAAGTATAAGTCCTGCCACCGGCAAATAATGATCCCGAAGGGTTGAAGATGGAACTTATGGTTGTGAAGATGGAGATCCCTGAGGGATCAAATCTGGTTTTGGGGCAGAGCCATTTCATAAAGACGGCAGAGGACCTCTATGAGGCCATGGCCGGCACTGTCCCCGGGGCGAAGTTCGGCATAGCATTCTCAGAGGCCAGTGGCGAGTGCCTGGTGCGAACCGAGGGCAATGATCGGGAGCTGGTCGAGGCAGCAAGGAGAAACTCGCTTCAGCTCGCCTGCGGCCATAGCTTTGTGCTGCTTATGAAGGGGGCCTTTCCGATAAACGTTCTCAATGCCATCAAGTCCATCCAGGAGGTCTGCGGGATATTCTGCGCCACCGCCAACCCCCTGGAGGTGGTTGTGGCCCAGACCGATCTGGGAAGGGGGATCATGGGGGTGATCGACGGATTCGTGCCCAAGGGGGCTGAGAGCGACCAGCAGGTCGAGGAGAGGCGCCATCTGCTCAGGAGGTTTGGATATAAACTTTGATCTGGCGGTATCAAACGGCCGGGTCTTCACCCCCCAGGGGTTGAAGAGCATTGAGATCTGGATCAGAGAGGGAAGGATTGCTGCTCTGGGCGGCTCACATCGGGCAGCAGAGAGGATTGACGCCCGCGGAATGCTGGTCCTTCCGGGATGCATAGATGCTCATGTCCACTTCCGTGATCCGGGACAGACATACAAGGAGGACTGGCTTACCGGCTCTGTCTCTGCCGCTGCAGGAGGGGTGAGCACAGTCATCGATCAGCCGAACACCGATCCCAGAACCCTGGACCGCCGGTCATTCGAGCTGAAGCTCCAGTCGGCGCGGGCCCGTTCGGTGGTGGACTACTGCATCAACGGCGGGCCGGGAAGGATCGAGGAGCTGAAGAAGGCCGGGGTTCAGGCCATCGGGGAGATATTCTCTTATGAGCACAGCGACACCGATCTGGCTGGGATTCTCGCCCGGACGAGAGGTCTGGGGCTATTGGCCACTGTTCATGCCGAGGACGGCTCAATAATCAGGGAGAGGGCAGATGAGCTATCAGAGCAGCATGATCCTTCAGTCCACTCCCTCGCCCGGCCGGTGGAGGCTGAGCTTCGAGCGATAGAGAAGGTCTTGGCCTGGTCGGATCGCCTGCATATCTGCCACCTGAGCAGCGGTCCGGGCCTCAGGCTGATCGAGAGGGCGAGGCAGAAGCGGGCACTGGAGGGGAGAGGAGAGGGAGCGGAGACGACTGGAGGGTATAGCAGCCCGGCGGGGCTCAGCTGCGAGGTCACCACCCACCACCTCCTTCTCAATGTCGATGACTACAGGAGGCAGGGCTCATATCTGAAGATGAACCCGCCCCTGCGCAGCCAGGCGGACAACGAACGGCTCTGGGATGGGTTGAGGACGGGGAGCATCGATATTCTGGCATCAGACCACGCCCCTCACCTCCCGGAGGAGAAGGCAGAGGAGATCTGGGAGGCGCCATCTGGCGTTCCCGGGGTGGAGACAATGCTGCCGCTGATGCTATTTGCCGTGCGGAGAAACCTATTGTCCCTGGAGAGGCTGGTGGATGCCCTGGCCACCAGGCCGGCGAGGATCTTCTCCCTGGCCCATAAGGGCTCAATTGAAGCCGGAATGGATGCCGATCTGGTGCTGGTGGACTCCAAGAGGGTAACTGAGATCAGAGCTGACCGGCTGCACAGCCGGGCGGAGTGGACCCCTTATGAGGGGATGAAGGCCATCTTCCCCCGGATGACGATCATCAGGGGCTCTGTGGTCTGGGATGATGGCCTGGAGGTTGAACCGGGATACGGACGCTTCCAGGGGATGCAGCTGCAATGAATGCAAAAGGCTTTATGAGAACAGAGCAGTATTTTCTCCTATGAGATCCGATTCTTCAGGCACCAGCGATCTGGAACGCATGATCGGCAAAGCAGCAGTGGAAGCGGCGCGGATGTCCAGCCAGGCGAGCCAGGCGGCAAAGAAGATCCTGGGCGATGTTACGGCTGAGATAGGGGAGGCCAAGAGCCCTGACCAGGCACCGCTTGACCTCATAGATGCCGATTCTGAGCTGATAGCCCGGGTGGCCCTGCCCGGTGCGAGCAAGGATGAGATCGACCTGAGGGTGACCGAGGACAGCCTGCATATCGATGCCAAGGCCACTCCCAGGGAGGGCAGATATCTGCGCCGGGAACTTGGCTCCATAAGCCTGAAAAGGGAGATAAAGCTTCCCGTCGAGGTCAAGCCGGAGCAGACGAAGGCAGCGTTCAAGGACGGCATCCTGGAGGTGCATCTTCCCAAATTGGTAGTGGTTAGCGCCCAGAGGGTTCAGGTGGATTGAGGCTGGCGTCCAGCTGGCCATCATTTTCCGGCTCTTCGCTGTTTTCTTTGAGCAAACGCGGGGATGCCATCCCCCTCATCAGAGCCGATATATGCATAGAAATATACGCAACATCCGGCAAAAAGCTTTATCTACAGGCGCATATATCCCCAAGAGAGGAGGATAAAATGAGATCTCTGCCGGCCAGATGCAGACTTTATTCTGATTATCCATTAGATGATGCTGGCCATGCCTCATTCTCAGCATCATTCTCAACACCTTTCTCAACACCTTTCTCAACACCTTTCTCAACACCTTTCTCAGCATCACTTTCAGCATCATTCTCAATTCCAACCTCCATTATGGGCAGAACGAGGGGATGGTGCTGAAGCCCCCAGTGGCCCGCTATGCTCTGACTGATCGGGGCCAAAGGCCTCTCCTCACTGAGGCCCTCCCCCTGGCGGAGAGGGTTCACCGGGCCCTGGTGGAGCTATCCGATGGTTCAGCGGTGTTCACGGGCTGCGACAAGCTGCACCGCCCTTTGCAGGGCCACAGGCACGCTCATATCCTCTGTGAATCGAATCCGGGCTCTGATTCGGAGGGCAGGGGCGAGATCACAGAGATCAGCATCTATGCTCCCATGGGCTTCGGCTCTGGGGAGCAGAATGCTCTGCAGAGGCTGAAGGAGATCTATGATGATCACGGAGGCATCTTAGACCTGCTCTATCTGGGATCGGGCAGCCTCGCAGACTGTTGCCGCACAGGCAGGAGCCCTCTGTTCACCAGATCGAAATGCTGGGTCTCGCATACGCCTTTTCTGCCCACCCGCCATCCCAAGGCCACGAGGGCGGGGGTGCCCAAGCTCGATTCTAATGGGCGGCAGATCGGCAGCCCGGAGCACGATATACTGCGGCTGCTGGAGCTGGCGGGGTTTCCGGAGGTGGTGGCAATAGAGCCGGTCTCGAGCAGGCTTCTGGGGGGCAGAGCGGTCCCCTGGCAGGAGTTCATCCGCAGGAGAGCGACAGATGAGAGGAGGCCGGCAGCCAATGGGGCCGGATATGGATTCCGGATCGAGTTTGCAGAGGCAGTGCAGGGGCCAGTGGTGGTGGGGTATGGGGGGCATTTTGGGATGGGGGGGTTTGTAAATGATGATAAATTGTAAGATAGGATCAGATCAAAGAAGTTAAAAATATGAACATTGGCGCCTTTGTGGACCGGCGGTATAGATGGAAGCATGAACCATATCCACGAGACAGGCATTATCGGCAGCATGCGTTGGTGGTACGAGGCTATCGTGCGAGGGCTGGGAGGTCGTGCGTATGATCCGAGCAGACACGAATGTCCAGACAAAGACGATAATTATCGGGCTCCTCATTATTCGCACAAAAAAGCAATTCTAGGGGAGGAGGCTATGGCATGGCTGGAGCCTATCATGCAGAAGTTGGAGAACACCCTCCAGTGCCTGGCAACCTGTGACAGAGAATCCAGCACCAGTGCTCTGGACATGAGATGAGCTGATATGGCCAGCTTTTGTCTGGCCAAAAAGTGATAAAATCTATCTATTTTTATCCATTTACATCTCCGCCATATGCCGCTGGATTTAGAATACTGCTGTATGTAGCTTGAGATTATTATCGGTATAGAGCCCAAAAGTATTACGCACCTCACAACCTACATAATTTTTGAAGAAATAGAAACGCACTCGGTCATCCACTAGGTTTATCCTCCTTCGGCGTCTTTTGGTATGATCATAGTTGATCCAGTTTGATGCCGAAAGTTTAATAATCATATACATCACAGTTAATTGTTATGGGGGATATTAGGCAATTCGAATTAAAATTTAGTTCAATTTTTTTATTATTATTAGTATTATCCATAATTCTCTCAGGAACAGCCCATGGCAAAACCATTAACATTTGTGAAATAGGTTGTGACTTTACAAGCATAACTGAGGGCATAAATTCTGCTGATACTGGCGATATCATTGAGGTCCAAAGCGGCGCTTATTTAGAGAATGTAAATATCAGTAAGCCGCTCACCCTCATCGGGAAAGATACTGGACAAGGAAAGCCGATTATCGATGCCGGTGGAAACGGCAGCGCCATGATCATCTTTGCAGAAGATGTGATGGTCGAAGGATTCAATCTCACCAATTCGCTGGGAAGTTGGCTGGAGATCTGGGCTGGAATCGAGGTGAACTCCAACCGCAGCACTATCATCAACAATCTTGCTATTAATAACGAGAACGGGATATTGATAACCGGCTCCGATAATATTATACAGGGCAACGATGCTGTTAACAACATATATGGAATAAGAGCTAAAGGCTCGACTAATAACTCGATCACAGAAAACAATTTTATGAACAACAATTACGGTCTGTTCATTCTTGCCTCGAAAGATAATACCATTCAACGCAACCATGCCATAAACAACGAATATGGAATTCTGCTTAATGATTCAACGGGAAACAATTTGAGCCATAACCAGATGACGGGAAACAGCTACAATTTCGGGGGAAGTGGAGTCAACTACGTAGACACCACCAATCTTGTAGACGGAAGGCCCATCTATTACCTTATGCAGTCAGCCGACCTGCCAGCCGATTCATTCCGTGACGCTGGAACCATTTATTGTCTAAACTGCTATAACCTGGCCATAAGAGATCTGGAGTTGAAGAACAATCTTTATGGCATATATCTGGATAACACCTCTCACAGTGTCATTGAAGACAATAGCCTCAGCAATAACAGAAACGGCATCGCATTGATGAACAGCAATCGCAACTTCATCAAAGATAACCTAGCCACAGACAACACTGAGGGATTTGTCCTAATCTCCTCCAGATACAATACGCTGCAGAGAAATAAGGCCCTGAAGAGCCAGGCCGGCTTGCACCTGGCTTACTCGGATTATAACCGAATGCTTAGCAATCAGGCCAACGATAGCGAGAACGGTCTCTGGCTTTTCCGATCTGGCCTCAACTTGCTTTCTGGGAATAATTTAAGCAACAACTCCATAGGGGCTCACTTGAGTTTTGCCTGGATGAACAAGATATTTAAAAACGATATTATTAGCAACGATGAAGGGATTTTGCTGGACTCAAGTGCCAACAACAATCTGTCGGGGAACAGGATAATGAACAATACCAATGGGGTACTCTATGATCCCCTCGACAATAATACCCTGGGCTACGACAACGAGTATCTCAACAATGGAGCAGATTTCGAGCAGATCAGATCAAGATCCACAGCCGCATCAGGGATTCCGCCCAGCATTGCCATACAGATCAAATCAAACCCTAAAGGTGCCGCCATCTTAAAAGACGGAGAATTCTCAGGAGAGACCAATGGCCCAGTCTATTTTACCGAACCCGGAAAATATACCTTATTGGTTAAGAAAGAAGGATATGAGGACGGCGAGCTGACCATAGAAATACCAGGACCAGAAAGGATTTCGGCAGGGATTCCAAGAGAGATAAGCATCGAACTAAAACCCGAGAAAAATTCCACAAATGGGGCTGAAAATGGAAAATAAGCAGGCGATGTGGAACTGGCCAGAGGTTATGCTGAGGCGTATACCAGCCAATTATCTGCTGGTATCGTATCTCTTATTTATTTTGGTTTTTTTGATTTATTATTCATTTAGCTTGAGAGTCTTTTGGTTTCAGTGGCATATCTATCATATCCTGCAATCTCTGGCTACAAGCCTTTTGATAGCCTATCTATTGGCAGGATTAGTTTACTTATCAGAGAAGACCAGGAGGACCTTCAAGTATATCGATTGGCTATATGGCAGCCATAAAGAAGATTACTTCGCCAAGATTGAGAGCAGAGTTACTGGTGGGTTGTACTATCATTTGCTGTTTTATCTCTCCCTTCTCGTTCCTTTCATAGTAATGAGTTGGGGCCAATGGCCTTATTATGAGCGGCAGGAGGATATCTGGGCACGGGGGCTGGATATTTATGGCTATTTTCTATATTTCCTCATTCTGGCTCTGCTAGCTGAGGTATTATGGCTCATGGCAAATATCGTCTGGTCAGTCAATGAGATGGGATGCAGCTCCAGTGCATTCTCCGCGGCCGTTGGTGTCTACGGCATAGATATGAAGCTTAGGCCAGTGAGAAATTTCTTTCTGATATTTATTGTATATTATTTTATAGCTATAGCTTTGGTCATTGGAACTTACATCTCACCCAGCGGCCAAATATCCATTGAGCCGATATACTTTGGAGTATTATTGGCTATGGGTGTCGTGCTATTTGTTGCCGGACTGGAGGCCGTTCAGAGGATAATCAACTGTAGAGTGGAGAACGAGCTGGATATCCTGAACAAGAAGAGGAACGAGCAACATCAAGCGCTGGTTAATATCGTCTCAAGCGGCTCTGCCGAGAAAGCCAAAGATATTGAGAATGCCTCTAAAATTCTGGACATTATTCATAAAGAAAGGGAGAGCCTCCTGCAGGTCAGCAGAAGAGCGTATGACATTGCAACCCTGAGTTTATTCATCAGCTCATTTCTAATCCCATTATTAACGTTGCTAGAGAAATTGGGGTTGATACATAAGTAATAAATGAAAATGAGGAGACCTTGAAAGCTTTGGATTAGTCGAGAATTGAGATCGAGGAGCATGATGTCCCTAAGAGTAAAATTGTGCAATTGGGAACAAGAAATCCAGTCTGCAATAAATCTGAGAGCATTGGACCGTTGCAGTCAGGATCAGAATGATAGGACATGAGGGGGAAAAGCCGATGCTTAGAATAAAATTGATGGCCGTTATCTTATTATTTTTCTTATCAATCAACAGTCTAGCACAGGAGGTTCGAGGTCCTCTGAAGCCTACTGTTACAACAAAGAATCTCACTACCGAGGTGCAAGCTAGTCTGGATCTGGGAAATCTCAACGTCGAGCAGACGGCGATAACCATAGCCAAGGATTATCCCGGAGAGTACAATCTTAACCAGGTCTCAAAGGTCTATGATGCTCTGCGAAAAGGATGGTACTACTACTCTGATCCCAGCTACAAAGACAAGTTCAAGAATGCCAATCGCACCCTTCAGGATGGAAAGATTAGCAACACCATTGGTGTAGGCGATTGTGATGACTTTGCCATTCTAATGGCATCCCTCCTGGAGTCATTGCAAGGATCGACCAGGATCGTCTTCGCTTATGATCAGGATACCAGGCTGAACCATGCCTATGCTGAGGTCTACCTGGGAAAGAAAAGCGATCCGCAGGCGGACGAGCTTATAGGCTGGCTCAAGGACGAGTATAACCAGAGCGAGATTCCCGGGCAATCAGTAACCAACGATGAGGTTTGGCTGAACCTGGATTATAACAGCACCTACCCGGGAGGGTATAACTTTGGAGCGGGACATAAGGTCGCAAGGGAGGTTGTCTGGCAGTCAGCCTCCAGAAATTCCCCTAAAATCGTGCCAATCATAGACACCATGGACAGTACCTCTGGGTGGGAGATGATAGGGGACGAAAAAGGCTCTGCCGTATCCATCAACTCTGTGCCGTCTCCAAGGGGGAAAGCCATCCAGATGGATTACGATCTGAATGAAGGAGTATGGGCAGGGATATCCAGGAAAGTCTCGGGATCTATCCTTTCTCAAGTATGGGGATTGAACTTGTCCTACTATGGGCCAGATAATAAGATCGCTATCCAACTCATCCTGATGTACGAGGATGGCACCAGCTTTGGTTATTCTTTGGAGCCTGAAGTGGGAAATAAGTGGGTAGGCCTTGAGGCCCTTTTTGAGGATTTCACGTGGCTCGGAGATAGTACCAGCTTTGGCTCTGCTGATCATGTACTGGATCCTAATAAGGTAGAAATGCTGGGGATAATATGCCGTCGAGGTGAGAAAGATCTTCCAGCGACTGGAAGAATTGTCATAGATCACATTAGGGGTGTCATGAACATACCCCTGGGCTCGCCTTGGGCGCGGGCGGAGGAGGAAAGGGAGATTGTCTTTGCCAAGGAACTGGCAGTCCAGTCTGAATCAACCCGGAGCGATCCTTCGAGGTTCATAGAAAGTGTACAGCTAGCTATTGAGTCGTTGAGCCATCACGTGACATTCGAGGGAGATCTAGCTATTCGTCGAGGGTTGATGCTGCTTCCCAATCCTGTATCCGAGATGATGCATGAAGATAATGTAAGTTCCATCGCCTTCAGCCCCGATGGCAGATCCTTGGCCACGGAAAGTTGGGGTACGGCCAGTTTATGGAATGTAACAACAGGAAAAGAGTTGATTCGGTCAAAACATGGGTATACGGAGCCATCCTCAATAGCATTCGGCCCCAAAGGGGCAATGCTGGCCAATGCAAGTGGTAATACCGTCTATATTTGGAATTTAGTATCTGGAGAAGGAATAACTAAGATAATGCTTGATTGTAACGTGGATTCTGTTACCTTTAGTCCGGATGGGACCAAGTTGGCAACAGCATGCCTAGATAAAACTGTCAGGGTATGGGATGTATTTTCAGGAAGAGAGCTATCCAAAATGGCACACGATAGCTGGGTGCTCATAATGGTCTTTAGTCCAGATGGATCTATGATTGCCACCTCAACTGGTTTTATAACGTTGAATGAACAAAATACAACGACTACTGTTTGGAACGCGACAACGGGGATAAAGCTATTAGGAAAAACTAATGTGGGGGATTATTTAACTGCTCAATCTTTTAATTGGAATGGGACTCAACTAGCTACTGCGAGCTTCAGTGGGACAGCCATTGTATGGGATATATCTTCTGGAAAAGAGCTGGCAAGAATGATACATGGTTTCCCAATCTGGGAGGTTGCCTTCAGCCCTGATGGAAAGAGACTGTCTACAGCGAGTGAAGACAAAACAGCCAGAATATGGGATGTAACGAGCGGGCAAGAGCTTACGAGGATGTTACATGGTAATGCGGTGCTACATATTTCCTTCAGTCCTGACGGAACAAAGCTAGCAACTGCAAGCATGGATAATACATCAAGAATCTGGGATAGATATACCGGTATAGAGATTGCCAGAATGCAACATTATGGATCTGTTACCTCTGTAGTTTTCAGCCCGGATGGAACCCGAGTAGCTACGGCCAGCCATGATAAGACAGCGAGAATTTGGGACATAGCTACAGGTAAGGAGCTTAGCAACATAGAACTTGATAGAACTGGTTCACCTATAACCTTTAATTCTGAGAAACCGCTGAAAATTCATGCCACGTTATATGGGGAAAGCTTAACTGAAATAAGGGATAATAATGCCGTAAGGGCCTTATCTTTTTGTCCAAGCGGCAATTGCCTCGCTACTGCCTCCTTAGATGGCACTGCACGTATTTGGGATGTCTTCTCTGGAAAAGAGCAGGCAAGAATGGCCCATGATAGTGGGATCTGGTCCGTAGCTTTTAGCCCTGACGGAACTCATCTAGCAACTGCATCTTGGGATGGCACCACAAGGATCTGGAATGCCTCTTCTGGAGGAGAAGATATTAGGCTATTATGTGATGACGTGATGCGGTATTTAACCTTCAGTCCAGACGGGACTCGATTAGCTACTGCATCTTGGGATGGTGTGGATGTTAGGGTTTGGGATGTGTCTTCTGGAAAAGAAATGGCCAAAATGGACCACTATGATAGAGTTACCTCTCTTGCCTTCAATTCAGATGGCAGTCGACTGGCTACAGCATCTTTAGATGGTACTTCTGCTGTTTGGGATGTATCCTCAGGCAATAGACTGGCTGAATTGCCACATCAAGACAAGGTTCTATCTTTGACCTATAGCTCTGATGGGGCTAAGATAGCCACTGCAAGCAGTGATGGCACTGCCAGGATTTGGGATGCTATATCAGGAAAAGAGCTGATCAAACAGGAGCATAGCAGCCCCGTGATCAGTGTGGCTTTCAGCCCAGATGGGACTAAAATGGCTACTGCATCCTGGGATGGCTCTGCAAGGATCTGGAATACATCCTCTGGATCTCTGCTGGCTAATTTAATTCATGATAACCCCGAAATTCATCAGATAAAACCACTAAATTATATTATAATTTTGAATGAAGCACCATTGCGATCAGTGACCTTTAGTCCGGATGGAACTTTATTGGCTACCAACTGTGGTGATAAGACTGTTGGAATTTGGGATATATCATCGGGAAAAGAGGTTTCCAGAATAGAGAATGCTGATTACGTAGTGGCTGTTGCGTTCAGTCCGGATGGAACTCGACTGGCTACTGCAACACAATGGAATACTGCAAGAATCTGGTCCTTAAGCACAGAAGATCTTATTTGCGATGCATGCAATCGGTTGAAATGCAACCTCACATCGCAAGAGTGGCAGGAAAAATACTGCATCAAATGCACTGAATTTGATGCATATCCGCCCGGGTGAGCAGATCTTATGTCTCGATATCTGTCTGCGGTAGTCTTGCTGATCTTTCTCGGAGCTCCGGCTAATCCCATTATGGCCAATACCTATGGACCTCAGACCCCCACCAAATCGCTTGACCAGATAAGAGCCGAAATTAATGACAGCCTCGACCTGGGCAACCTTGATGTTGAACAAACAGCAGTAACCATAGCCAAGGATTATCCTGGAGTGTATAACCTGAACCAGGTCTCAGAGGTATATGATGCTCTGCGAAAAGGATGGTATTATTATTCCGATCCAAGCTACAAAGACAAGTTCAAGAGTGCCAATCACACCCTTAAGGATGGAAAGATTAGTAACACAATAGGGATGGGCGATTGTGACGATTTTGCTATATTGATGGCTTCTCTCCTGGAGTCTTTGCAGGGATCGACCAGGATCGTTTTTGCCTATGATCAGGATACCAGACTAAATCATGCCTATGCAGAGGTCTACTTAGGAAAAAAGGACGACCCCAGAGTGGACGAGCTTATAAGCTGGCTTAAGGACGAATACAACCAGAACGAGATTACTGGGCAGCTAATAGATGGAGAGGAGGCCTGGCTGAACCTCGATTACAACAGCACCTATCCGGGAGGAGCCCATTTTGGAGGCGGACATCGGGTGGAGAGGGAAGTTGTCTGGCAGTCAACTTCAAGAAATTCTCCCAGGATTGTGCCTATCATAGATACCATGGACAGCACTAATGGATGGGAGGTAGCGGGAGACGAAAAAGGCTCTGCCATCACAATTAGTTCAGTACCATCTCCAAAAGGAAAAGCTATCCAAATAGACTTCGACCTTGTTGAAGGTGGGTGGATAGGAATATCCAAGAACGTCTCTGGATCGACCCTTTCCCAGGTTAGGGGACTAAATCTCTCCTATTATGGCCTGAATAAGCAGATCACAATCCAGTTTGGGCTAGTGTGTAAGGATGGTACTAAGTTCAAATATTCCTTGAAACCTGAATTGGGAAATAAATGGGCAAGTCTCGAAGTTCTTTTTGAAGATTTCGCTAGGCTTGATTCCGACACAAGCTCTAATAAAGCTGATCAGATATTAAATCCCAACGAGGTTGAAAGGCTGGAAATAATATCCCAGCTAAATGAAAATGACTCTCCCGGAACAGGATGCCTTATCATAGATAACATCCGGGGAGTCATGAACATACCTATGGGTTCTCCTTGGACACAGTATGAAGCACAAAAAAAGAAAAACCTCGCTATGGATTTAGCATCAAGATCAGAGATGGTATTAGATCAAGATGTGCATATGATCGGTCAAAATATAGACCATGTTCAGATCGAGGGCACTAAGCTTGCTGTTGAATCCCTTAATTATTATGAGACATTAGCTGGTAAACAAGCTCTGCTTCATGGGATGGGATTATTGCCCTGTCCAATCACTCGAATAATAAATAATGCCTCTGTGAGCTGCGTCGCTTTCAGCCCTGATGGCAAGCGACTTGCTTTAGGGGGCTACGATAATACGGCAAAGCTTTTGGATATTGATAATGGCACAGAATTGGCACGAATGGAGCATGATTACTGTGTTGATTCTGTGATCTTTAGTCCGAACGGTAGGAGGCTCGCTACAACAAGTGAAAATAACATAGTATGGCTCTGGGACGCAAGAACAGGCAGAGGATTGGTTAGGACAAGATCGAACTGTATAGTCTTCAGCCCTGATGGAAAACGATTTGCCACTGCCGATGGTTCTATTGCAAGACTGTGGGATGCAGAGACAGGCAATGAGCTTGCACAAATAATACATGGGAATCATGTTATTTCAATCATTTTCAGCCCTGAGGGTAATGAATTTGCCACTGCCAGCAGTGACCAGGTAAGGATATTTGATGCTGACGCTGGCAGAGAACTAACTAGAATGGAGCCTGATTCATCAATAGTAAATGGAATAGCACTCAATCCAAACGGCAATAGACTGGCCTTAGCCAATGGCAACCAGGCAGTGATTTGGGATGTGGAGAATGAAAAAGAGACGGTTTGGATGAAGCATGATAACAAAGTGATCTCTGTTCTCTTCAGCCCGGACGGCAGACGACTTGCTACAGTGAGTGATGATCATGCCGCAACTCTTTGGGATTCAAAGACGGGAGATAAACTGGCAAGAACGAACCTAAATGACAAAATATCGCTCGCTGCCTTCAGCTATGATGGGATGAAACTGGCTGTGATAAGCCATAATACGATAATAGTTATGGATGTTGAAAATAGCAAAGAGCTGGCTAGGATAGAGCATTCGGGTCCATTGAAGTGCATAGCTTTCAGCCCGGATAACACGAAATTGACTGCAGGAGGCGGGAGCAGTATTAAGGACGATTTTGCTGCAAAGGTATGGGATACGGAAACCGGCAAAGAACTCTTTAATATGATTCATAGAGATTCGATTGAGGATGTAGCCTTCAGTCCGGACGGGAAAAAGATAGCTACCGCTAGCATCGATCGATCAGTAATGTTATGGGATATTCGAGTAGGAGAAAGCATAGCTAGTAAAGAAATTAATATCACGGTAAATGATATATCCTTCAGCCCAGATGGCACAATATTTGCTGCAACAAGCGGCAATCTTGGTGAGGATAGAGGCAAAGTAAGCCTATGGGATGCAGAAACCTACAAAGAGCTGGTTGGATTCGATTTCAATTCTCAGGCAAAAGCAATAGCTTTCAGTTCCACTGGAAAGGAGATGGCAATTGCCCTCGCAGATGGCACAATAAGTCTGTTTGATGTTCATACAGGCAAAGAGCTTGCTGAAATGGAACATAATAGCACGATAATCTCCCTCAAGATCAGCAATGACGGCGAAAGGCTCGCAGCAGCCGGTGATAACGGCTTGGTGAGGTTATGGGATTTGCAGACAGGAAAAAAGCTATCTGAGATAAAGCCGGAAAATGCTGCGAACTCGGCATCATTCACCAGTGATTGCGCTAGTGTGGCGATGGATAGTAGTAATAACACTGCAACGATATGGGATAGTGGGACCGGCGAGGAATTGGCAAGGGTGAAATGCAATGGCCAGGTTTTCTCTGTAGCGTTCAGCCCTGATGATGGAAGACTAGCCACAGGAAGTGATGATAGCACTGCAAGGATTTGGGATGTGTTAACGAGAGAAGAACAAGTATCAATGTATCATGATGATCTCGTTTTATTTGTAGCATTCAGCCCTGATGGGAAAAAGCTAGTTACGAGGAGTATGGATGCAACAGCAAGAATATGGGATGCGGTATTAGGTGAAGAACTGGAAAGATTATATAACGTTGGCATAATGCACTCGGCAGCATTCAGTCCTGATGGCCGACGGCTCGCCATAAAAGAATGGGGTGAAACGGTGAGCATATTGCCTGTATCATCGGATGATTTGATATGCCTGGCCTGCAACCGGCTAAAATACCTCACTTCGGAGAAGTGGCAAGAAGAATACTGCAGAGGATGTTCTAAGCCAAATGTACATTCGTCTATTACTTAGGAACACAAAATATTGGTAAATGGCCCCTACATCTCGGATGCTATCGATTTCTTTGAATATCATTCTTTCTATCCCTTCTTATGGTCAGCTTCAGGGTCTTTTGTAAATCTAATTTCTTGATATGGCTGTTTGAGTTTGAGGAAATCATGTCCTTTATTATTAAAATATCAATTATTTTATCTCTATCCTATATTTCGCATTAACATTCCTCAGCGTAATACTTTTGGCACTCCGGTCCCATCAACCTTAAAATCAATTTGAGCACGTCTGTCAAATGCACCATTTCTCGATGAGTAATCCCCATAATATTGAC
>Ga0255342_1000399_pt1 | contig 76589 bp, 65 predicted proteins | sample wastewater_treat_3_FD_192416 | JGI IMG/M metagenome (GOLD analysis project Ga0255342, IMG submission 192416) | Wastewater microbial communities from Lulu Island WWTP, Vancouver, Canada - plant14 | ecosystem: Engineered > WWTP > Wastewater > Unclassified | place: Canada: Vancouver, British...
CCCAGGTGATAAACGGAACCAGATTTGTTGACGGCGAGATAGAAAATAAAGAGATACAGGTGGCATAGAAATGGAGAAAAAGGATACGACGGAAAAAATCTTAAACACAACTATTGACAATATCTCATGCCGCACGAATAAATGACCACGTTCTGCCAATGAGATTTCCTGTCGTATTTTCCACCATTGCCTTACATAGAAAAGAGTTCGCAATGCTCGGGTAATCCCGGTTATTCAACTGCTCTTTGTATTCCGCTGTTTCGATAACTGTTTTTGCATCAGGATGGCTCTCTCCCAAGTAACCGGCGCAATAGCCACAATCGGGACATCTCTGAACTAAAAAATCTATGGGTGGCAACTCCTCTTCTTTAGAAGGACGGCCGTCAAGATCAGTTGGCAATCCTTGTGTGTATATACTCATAATCACCGGGTGCATACTTTTCCAATCACAGATGCTGCAGCAAATTTCTTCATAACGCCACATGGTCATATGTCATTTCTTTATATGCTGTATTCTTCCCCATCCGATAAGGTCTGTACATTAGAAAATTCATCTGTATACTTTTCGGGGGAAAATGTGTGGATAGGGATAATTACCTTTGGTTTCACCCTATTGACAACCTTTTTCAGGGTTTCGATGTTGGCATGCCCGCCGGTATGGAGTTGAATCATACTCATGTTTCTTGTATGCATAAAATCCTGAAAACGCTTCATTTGTTTGTCGTCAAGGTAGCCATGCCACATTGAATAGATGACTGGGGCACCATCCAATCCCTCTATGTGCGAAAGATCAAATATCATAGTAGGTCTTACCATCATTATAAAATTGTCGGGATTGGCAGATATCTCTTCCCTGCTTATCTTATAGGGTCTGAATCTGTATAACAGCTTTTCTTTATCCCCCTTGGCCAGTCTATCTGTCAAATAGTGAGGATAGAATACTTTTATTTTATCAAAACCGTTTAAAGGATCTGGGATTTTTGCAAGCCCTTTTAGTACATTCAGAAAATTGGCAGTATAGACATCAACAAGAAGCACCCGATTCGTTTGTATCGCAGCCCTGTAGAATGAGACAATCCGGTCTACGTTGTGGGCCGACTGGATGACAAGAACCATACCCGGGGTTTCCTGTGCTATCTTAACAATGTCTTGCTCGACTTCTGTTTCGGTTTTTGTTTTCATGTCCTGCTGGTCAATCAGTGTACCTTCCAGCAGAAGGACGTCAACATCTTCCGGTGCGATTTTTAAAAATCTTTGGAATACACTCGCCTTTCTACCGTGTTCCCTGAAATCACCGGAATACAGAATCTTCTTCCCTTCAGATTCGATAAGAAATGCATATGCGTCAAAGGCAGAATGATCCATAAGAAAAGGTTTTATTGTAAATGAACCAATGTTCAGATTATCACCATCCTGAAATGTTGTTGTATATGTGCCGATCACTTTCTTTGATCCGAAAATAAGACTGTCAAAGTCAATAATACGTCTGGTACCTTCTCCGAGATAGTATTGAATATCTTCCAGGAGGTAGTTATAGAACCCGTAATGATCGCTGTGTGAGTGAGAGATCAGGAGGCCGTCAATTTTCTTATAGGCCGTGTCCCAGTTGTAGAATCCTTTGATGTCCGGAAGAATCTTTTTTTCAACCATTTCCTGACCGGAAAGGTCTTTATAATTTTGAATATCAAAGCGCTTGCCGTCTTCTGTGACGATAGGCATACCGATATCGATGACAATCCTGGTGTCTTTGTTTTCTATCTCAACACATGAACCGCCGATTTCATGGGTGCCGCGGTGGATCGTAATTTTCATAACGCCTTTTCTATGGGTTTAAGCGGTTCCAGGTTAACACTACGTAAACTGCCCTGCTCATCCAAATCATACAGTCCCATAAAGAGCTTGATAGTATCTCCGTTTACATTCATACACGATGAATTCTTGTCGATGAATTCTTGAAACTTCTTGATACAATCTTCTTCTTTCTTTACAGAAACAGCAATAACAGCCTCAATTTCAAGTTTAGACGGAAATTCCTTAAAACCAAATAATTTGTACCAGTCTTTTCCGGAACCTGACCTGAGCATATAAAGCAAAACCACCGTATATATATAAACCTGCTCTATGACGTGGTCGATTTTGCCATGGGGTCCTTTCAATTCCCATACGGAGATTCTGACTTGTCTACCACGACCTCGCCGCGCAAGAATATCGATATGCCCGTGGCCTTTCTCGGGGCTGCCTTTGCTTGCAGAAATCGGTGAAGGCATTTGAAACGGCATCCCTTCAATTGTAACTGGTTGGATATTTTTGAGATTCTTTCCGAATTTATTACGGTCTTTTTTCAACATTTCTTGTATAAGATTGGATTCCAGTCGATGTTCTGGTGATATTCGATGTTTCGGTGATCCTACTTCAATTTTCTTATAATCCAACTTCTTGAAATATGCACGAAATTGCTTTGCTTCTGTGCCGACCCAGGGATATTTTCCTTGTTCCAATTCGTATTTAAAATAGTCTTCGTTTGTTTTTTTGTGCTTTTTTGTGATCACCAAAAAAGCAACGTCATTTTGTATTCTTATCTTTGCCACTTCCTGCCCTAAGAATCTGACTGAAAATTGACCTATCCTTGCATCCGTCACGGAAAGATAGATTCTAAGCGGATCCCATTGATGAAACTTGGCCCTATTATCTTGAATTGGCTCCTTGTTTTTGATTATCTGAGTTAACCAAGTCCCTATCTTTTTTTCAAAACCTTCTTTATGATGATCCCAAATATTATTTATCGTGTCTTTTATTTGATGAGTATTCTCAAAGAACATAATATCCTCCTTCGTTAAACCTTCCGCTTTATCGAAGAATTTCCTATCCTCTGCTGTTAAAGTTAAACGAATTTCACAAGCCAGCTCTTTTTCAATCAAATCATCAAAATCTCCGCGCTCAAACATTTTTGTTAATTTATCTGCTTTGGATTTACCCTTAAAAGTCACATCTTTCTTCGCCGCCTTGTCCCCCTCCTTTTTACCCTTTAAAGAATCATGTGAATCAGCATCTTTCCCTGCCACCTTATATATTGGCTTAAAATACTTCTTTCGCTTCTCGATCGCCTGCCCCAACAGGCCTAATTCCGGACGGTTTGCCAATATTTCCTTTGCTTTGGCCAAGTATTGCTCGGCAGAGCATTCCCAATAGACAGTGCCGTATCTCGGTAGCTGTTGGTCTATATCATCGTCTGCAAACGCCAGGGCTACGAGTAGGCCAAACCCGATACTTTCTGTAAATTTAGACGTCTTTAACAATTCTTCATGTAAATCGTGAAGAATGTTGGTATAACTCTTTGGAACACTGCCCGCCTTTAATGCATGTTCCCACCAAGAACGAGGGACATCCATGGACAGATGGGCAAGGATGCATCTGGCCCTTTCCCCGGTATCTTCCCCGCAGTCATCCAGACATAAACCTAAGCTCTCATACCACAAGCTCATATCAACCCTCTATTTTTTCTCCGCTTCCTTTAATGTGCAATCGAAGGCAACTACCCCTTCTTGATCCTCATTCCAGAACTCATAATCGGAGGCCCCTTCTATAGGTTTACCTTTTGATGATATGATATTTATCAATTTATGACCGTCCATATTTGCCTCCTGCTTATCTGAACCTTGAACTCTAACAATCTTTCTCTCCTCTTTCCCTCATTGCTGTATGCACAATATTACCCCCATCGATTCCGTAATTCACTATAATCTTTTCCATTTTCGCTTTTCATGATGCTTCTTTTCTTCATGCAATTATAATCAAGAAGAGTTGCAGCATTATGCAGTTCATTATCATTCTGAAAAATAAGGATTGCTGAAAGTGTATAGGGACGATGATTTTCAGACACTGGTGTTGCTAACCCTTATCTTTATTCCATTCAAGAGACTTCGTCAGATCGGTCACGAATGCTTCCTTCAGTTCTTCCGGCGCAATCACTTTCACATGGGGTATCCACTGGTAAATCCACTTCTTGATTCCTGTCAGGCCGTTTACCGTGAATCTCATCTCAATGCTTCCGTCTTCGAGTTCCTTTTCTTTTTGGCTGATATGCCATTTTCTTCTGAGAACAAGTGGTTTGCAGCGTTTATCAAAACACAGGACTATTTCAGTCGGTTCGCCGTCAATGAATGCCCCGAAAGCGGCGGACAGTTCATCTTCCGGAGCAATATATTTTGGCACAAAATGCTCATTAAGTATCCTTAGGGAGATGATTCTATCGAGCGCGAGCGTTCTTACGGCCTTTTCCGGGCGGTAATATCCCCTGACGTACCAGAAGCCTTCACGGAAGAAGAGGTAACACGGGTCAAAACTGAAGGCTGTTTCTTTGTCGGCGTACAAGGCCTTATAGTCAAGCCTTATCCTCTGGTAATTCAGTATAGCCTGGTTGATGAGGCTGAGGTACTTTTCGGATGCCTCTGACATGGGATTAGCAGAAAGGACAATGTGATTGAAGTCCTCTTTTTTCGTCATAAGCTTGCCTTCTATATTTGAAAGGCTCTTTCCCATTCCGGGACCGAAGTTTACGAGCAGCTTTTTTGCAAGGGCAAAGGAGAGCGTCTCTTCAAGTGTAAGGATTGGCTTTTTTAGGGTATAGCCCTCTGAAAAGATGTAACTGTTTTTTGTTTTATCATATTCAATGGGGAATCCGGCTACCTGTAGAGTGCCGATGTACCTGTGAATGGTTCTTGCGCTCACTTCCAGTTCATCGGAAAGGGATGAAACATTAACCGTTTCTTTGCCGTCGAGCTTGTTGAGGATAATCGCGAGCGAATCAAACTTGTAGGACATGCTCTGCTCCTTTATTGTTTTATAAATTAATACCACATAAAACTGACAGCATCATGTCGCAGGCAAAAAAATATTTTAAATATTTTTGAAGTTATATTTCTAAGATTTCCACTTGAAACTTTGCACTGTAAAGGAAAGTGCCCTATGCTTTGTTACGTGTAGCAGGAAGCAGTCCTTCCACACGCCGCTGCCAACTAATCCCCATGCCGCCTGTTGCATTTCACCCCGCAACAATCAGACCAACAATCCCTGATGCCAGTCAAGCATCTGTGGCTCTTTTCTCTCTTATTCCGGTATCAGCGTCATCAGTTCATCAGGTCTGCACCTGAAGTACAGAAGCAGTTTCTCCATGTCCCTGCGGCTCAGGTTATAGTTGTGGTTGGTGGCGATGCGGGATAAGGTAAGCACCTTTATCCCGGTCTCCTGCTCTATTACCTTGTAGGTGATCTTCCTTCTCTCGACTGCGCTTTTTCTCTCAATGAGGCCCTTGATGTTGAATATGAGCATGTTTTTTGACTCCTTGTATCGTAAATATATCACCTAAAGAAAATAGTTATCAATATATGTCCGTAAAGTTTGACACTAATATCAGTTAAGGATAATATATCTCCTGTAGTGATAACTAACTACATATCAATGACAATAAAAAGGAGATTCCATGAAAGAGATATATATGTCTAACCACTTAAAGGACACGGTTGCAAAGCACAACAGGATGATAGGGCTGATAGGATTGGGAGCTGCGGCCGCAGCCGCCGCAGGAGCGTTACTTGCCGACCCCATAACGGGCGTTGTGCCCATCATGGCAGGCGCTGCAATGGCAAACAACCATCTTAAGAAAAAATCCATATTCGAGATAGGGTTAAAAGGAGAAAACGCATTAAGGGATCATCTAAGAGAGATATTAACGGACGAGCACACTGTCCTTTATAACGTGCCTGCTGAGAAAGGGGACATCGACTGCATAATAATAGGGCCTGAAGGGCTATATGCAATAGAGGCAAAAAACCACAAAGGGGTGATAACCTATGCGGACAGCTCATGGAAGCAGGTAAAAAGAAGCAGAAACGGCAGCTTCCACACCGGAAGCCTTAAGAACCCCTCCTTCCAGCTGATAGGCAACATCAAGTGGCTTAAAGGGTACCTTGCAAGATACAACATAAAGGCATGGGTCAACGGGCTCATCGTATTCACCAACCCCGACGCCATCATATCGACCGACAGCCTGAACACGGTGAAGGCGATAAAGCTTAAAGAGCTCAAATCGGAGATGAAGAGCGGTACGCTGGCAGAGCCGGTCAGACAGTCGATAGAGACAAGGCTTTTAAGGCTCATAGGATAAACAGGAACGCCGGGGGAGAAATTCCCCCGGCACTTTTACTCGTCCTCCTCGTGCCATATGTTGCATTCATAATCTTTGAAGGCAGGATTTGTTACAAGGTCTGTGTTCAGATCATAATCGTCGTCTCCAGCATATGATGGATATGCATCCTCCCTCACTTTCTCGCACCTTTCTTCAAACAGTGCTACAAGGCCGTACAGAATAAATGCAAATATCGTTGTAAACAACACCCTGCTGGTCAAATAAAAATTAACGCTGTATATGTGCAAGACCAAAACAACAACCCACGCCGCGCAGAAAAGGCACAGTATCGACATGATCTTGGGCATCACCCCCTTTCCATGCGGCACGGGGACGGGCCTTAGAAGGTCGAGCGCCACCCACGAGATAAGCGAGGCATTAAAAACCGCCATAGCCGTAACGTGGGCTACGATGAAGGCAACATCAGTCTTGTAGAAAAGCATCATGGCGGCAAATACAGCGCCGTATGATGCGGCGGTCCCTCCGAACAAAAAGCAGTAGAACATTATGGACCTTCTTCTGTATGCATCGTAGTCCCCCATGCACACAACCATGTTCTGTTTCTTGAATGATTCTTTTGTGAGCTTGATCATAATCAGTACCTCCCTTAAGCGTAATAGAAACACGACAACGTGGAAGCAAGTCAAGAAAGCCGGAACTTATGCAAAAAAAGCGATGTTTTTTATGCGCATACCGGCAAAAAACGGGTGCTGCTTGTGCTCAAGATACAGGACACTGCATATATATGTCGGCTAAAAACATCGCATAAATGAGAAATTACCGTATAACTGGACATATTTTGTCTAAACCGATAAATTTTTCTACAGCAGAAAGGAGGCCAGATATGAACAGAATCCAAATGTCATTATATATGATAAGAGAAACGGACAGGCACAGAAACCTGATGATGCTGTTTTATTCCCTTGGCATAGTAGCCGTTCCCCTGATGATGATAATCCTGGGCTTGGTGGGAATGTTTGTGGGGTTCATATTGCCAATAATATTCTTTTATTTCGGCAACGAGGAGTTCCACAGGTGGCGCTCGATGCAGGCCGGGATTAAAGGCGAAGACTATTTCCACGAAAGTCTCTCTAAAGCCGTCGGCAGCGAAAACGACTATGCCCTGTACCAGGGGATAGCAACAAACTACGGCGACATAGATTATCTTCTTGTATGTCCGTGCGGTGTCTATGCCTTTGAGGTAAAGAATCATTCCGGATACATCAACTACAACAAGAGCGGGTGGAAAAAGGTCAAGATAAGCGGGGGCGGCCTGGCTTATACCGGCGGCATAGGCAACCCGTCGGGGCAGCTAACGAGGAACATCATGTGGCTCAAAAGCTACCTTAAATCTGAAGGCATTGAAAATATATGGATAAAGGGCATTGTGGTGTTCACCCACCCGAGGGCGCGGTTAAGTGTAAAAGGCCTGAAAAACGTTATGGCCATAACGCCCGAAGGCATACCGGAGGCGGTAAGGGGTGCGCAGATCGGGGAGGAGAAGGCGGTGAGGGTGATCAGGGCGGTGGACAGGCTGAAAGAGCGGTAATAAAAACGATAAAAGTACATCGGTAGCTTAGAAACATTAGTTATCGACAGTGCCGTAAAACCCCGTCGTTCAGAATGATGAGGATGTCAATTAGCTGAAGTGGACTTTTTATCTGCAATTTCTGAAAGTATTATTATGATCTCGTCAATTTCCCTTAGTATTTCTGAGGCATGCTGACTGCTGATGCTGCTTTTATTTTTTTCAACTTCATGCTTGAATTGCACTACTCTTTTTTTGAAAAAAGCTACTCCCCCACCTCTTTTCTTTTCCGTGAAAGCCTTTTCTATCCCTTTTGCGGTCAGCTTGTTCTTGATGGCTTTTGCGAGTACGTCAAAAAACCTCGGGTGATTTATGTTGTTGACAAATATGATAGCCTGCGCCATATTCAGTTCTTCATTTTTCAGTGCTTCTTGCGCTTCAACGGGTAGCTTTAAAACAGACACCAATCTCTCAGCGTATTTCATTGATTTTCCAGACGTTTTCTCAATTGCAGACAAAATGTCTGCAACCTCTCTTTTTACCTTATCTGGTCTGTTGTAATAAGATATTATATTGCTGATCATCTCTTGCGGTTCAACGTTTCTGCTGCCTGATTTTAATTTATAAAAATTATAATACGCTTTAGCCTCGTCCAGAGGATTTAGGTCTTCTCTCTGAAGATTTTCCATCATTTGCATAACCATGACCTCTTCTTTTGAAAGAGATCCCTTCATTATTCTGGCCGGGATGCTGGACATATTCAACGCCTTGCACGCTGCAAGCCTCCTGGCCCCCGCGATGAGCATGTACTTGTCTCCTTTTTTGCATACTATTATCGGCTGTATAACATCTTTTTCTTTTATCGATTCTACAAGACCTCTGAATGAATCGCTCTCAATGTCTACTTCACGTATATTTTCCTCTACATTGATCGATGAAAGCGGGAGATAGCTTAATTGGATATTATCATCAAAAATAGCGTCGATGTGGCGCCCCTGCATGATGTTAGCTATAGACTCTTTTGCAAATCTTTTGCTGACTGATTTTTTTCTCTCTTTAGGTTCGTCTGCCTTCATATTTACCCCCTATCTTCTTCGTACTTGACAATCCTATTATAGATTTCTTCAGTGAGGGCGTGCAGTTCGCCGACAGCCTTTTCTGATTTTCTGGTCAATTTAGGCGCGGCCCTACCCAGTGCGCTCAATTCGCCCACTCTAACACTCCTGCTTATCTTATTGCTAAACATTTTATCCTCAAGATAATCTTTGAGTTCTGCTTCAATCTGGTTCTGGGTCTCCGCGCTTTGATACATATTAACAACAATGCCGAGCAGCTGGACATCGGGGTTTAAATACGTCTTTACGCCGGGCATTACGCCCTCTATGATGTTTACCGCTCCCTGCACAGAATTCGGTTCAAGCTGTATTGGTATGATTATATAGTCTGACGCTCCTATTGCGGTGGAAGTCAAAAGTTCCGTAGACGGCGGAGTATCAATGATCACAAGATCGTAATCGCGGGATATGTAGCGGAATAAATCTCTGATTTTAAATCTGACAAAATCTGCGTCAGTAGACAGCTGGACTTTAAGCCTATCCAAGTCAAGCGAAGATGTAATGATAGAACACTCCTTGTTGTCTTTGAAAATGCTGTAAGTAGCCTCCTTTGTTTTTACATCGAGATAAGAAACATTTTTCTGCTCAGGCTTGTTTAGATCAAGGGTCATTCCTATTTTTACAAGATCTGTAATTTTTGCAGCAACTCGTTCAGTATATCTGCAGAGCCACCGGGAAAGATTTGCTTGTGCATCCCAATCTATGAGAAGAATTTTGTTGAAATATTCGAACATTAGTTCGCCGAGCATGACGGCAAGCGTTGTTTTACCTACTCCACCTTTATGGTTGGTAATTGAAACTATGATCGGCTTCCTCATGATATTACCGCCTTAATTTTATTGTGCAGCGTGTTGTCGTTTATTCCTTCATACAGCTCCATCCCCCTCTGTAATGACTCTTTGTGATGCTTTACAGGAATATTTAATTTATTCCTAAGTATGGAGTGGCTGATGTTATTTTGAAGTATATAGTAGATCATATTGTCAATCTTTGCGATTTCTCTCGATTTTCGCTTGCCGGTTCCTTTTTTGTATCCCTCATCAATTCCAAAATATTCCGTCAATATTCCCCTGACCAACTTGAACAAAACATTGCCGTCTCTTGCTCCGGCAACGCTTTTCCTCTCGAACGTTTGCCTTAATATTTCTTCAATTTGATCTTCTTTCCCCAGGTCCTTGTACGTAACACAAGTCTGGAGAAGTCCTTTTAATGCTCTCATATCGGGGCACATCAGTAAAAGAGATACAACGTTGTCCGACAGAGCAAGATCGTTCTTTTTGGAAAAATATTCAATGCACTGATTTTTCATGTCGTTGTCAGGCGGTTCTATAAGACACACTTCGCCTTCGAGAAATCTTGATATGATTCTTTTCTCAATATGCTCGAAGCTCTCCGGGGGTTTGTCTGATGAAAATATCATCTTGCATTTTGATCTCGCCGCTATCTCATAAATGGTAAAAAACATAGACAAGTAGTTATCGAGCTTTGTATCTCTGTCGAATGCTTGTATGTCGTCTACTATGAAAAGGTGCATATATGCAAAGTCGCTGACAAAGGTCGATGCGCTGTGCGTTGTAGGACTCATGCTGTATTTTTTTGAATCGCTGAAATATTTACCGACATCATCCAGAAAACCGTTGCCGTTCTGAAAATAAGTATTATATCCTTTTTTTGTCTGGTTAAATGCAAAATTTTCCAGCAGATGACTTTTTCCGGTTCCCGGTGGACCGTATATGAATACCACGGACCTTGAATCGTCATTATCAACGATATTGAGGCACGCACTGTTTGCATGTATGTTGGGTTTTCCTATTATGTAGGGAGAATCTACAAATTCTTGTCTGTAATATTTTACACCGAATCTGTTAATACCTCTTTCTTTTGCAAACTTCTTTTTAATGTCTTCGTCTATTACCACATTGTCAGTCTTTTTGACATATTTTGTTATCGGAAGAGGCGTTTGTGCATCTGTTTCGACCAGAATCGCAACTTCGGCATCAAAATAATTTTGCAACTTATCCAAATATTGCCTTTTAATTTGATCAGCAGTATTAGGATCGTTAATGAACAAGTCAACTTGGTTATTTGTTTTGTTATAGATATAATAAGTATTTAAAAGAAGAACAACATCATAATCAGTAACAAGCGGATGATGTTCGTCTATCCGTGTTCGCTCGCCTGTAAATCCTTGTCTGTAAAGGCTCTCTTTAGTCATATAGAAACCCCTTAAAGTTCCCTTAAGTGTCCTTTAAATATCCTCTTCGTGTCCGTTTACTATCCTTAACTTCCCCTTAACTTATGAACCATTATCGAAAAAGATTGCTATTTTGTCAAGCAAATAGTTAAAGGGATTTTAATGGGATTTATAGGGAGAATAAAAGGAACATTAAAGGAACATTAAGGGGCTATTAAGGGGACTTTATGCGATATTAAGCTTAGAATGAAGTGCGTCACATTTATAACAATTGCAGCATTGATATCTCTGTCGTGAATAGTTTTGCATGAAGGGCATATCCATACCCTGTCCTTAAGAGATAAACGGTGGTTTACAGCGTCGCTGGTACTGCAGGTTTTTGTCGAAGGTACAAACCTCCCGATCTGCACTACTTTAGTTCCATACCACTCGCCTTTGTGCTAAAACTGCCTTGCAAATTCCGGCCAGCCTAAAAAGAAAAACAATATTTGACAATAGTAGCAATACCCGATAGAATAATTCTAATTGAATAACCCAGTAGAGGAGCTACATAATATGAGTAGTATTAATCCATTCAACCTTGGAAGTGTTTCGTCGAACATTAAATTTTGTAATAGGAAAAAGGAGATTAACGACCTTTTAACTCACGCAAAAAATTGCACTAACGTTGTTCTGTTTTCTCCACGTCGCCTTGGGAAAACTTCACTTGTAAAATATGTTATGAGAGAAATCGCAAAAGAAGATTATCTTACTATCTACGTCGATCTTCTTTCTATAATTAGCGAAAAAGATGTAACCGAAAAGTTTTTCAATGCAGTCGTAAGGGAAGTGGGGGGCGACATAACAAGAGGGTCGTTCGTAGACAAGGTAAAAAAGTTGTTTACAAGGATATATCCATCAATAGATATAGGCCCTGACGGTGTGTCTGTATCTGCAAAATATGACAGGACAGAGACATTTACCCACCTTATGGATGATATTTTCGTTGGCCTGAACAAACACCTGAAGAAAAATAACCGCAAGTGCCTTATCATTTTTGATGAGTTTCAGGAGATAGCAGAACTTCCCGAAAGCAAGCGGATTGAAGGCGTTCTCCGCGAATATATCCAGAACCAGCAGGATATTTCTTTTTTCTTTGTTGGCAGCAGGCGCCGTGTCCTTAAGGCAATGTTTGCTGACTCAAAAAGAGCGTTTTACAGGATGGGCTTTATCTATGCTATGGACAATATCCCGGAGCACGATTTTGTGCCGTTTTTGTCAACCCTATTCAAAGAAACAAACAAACAATGCCCGGATAGCATAATCAGCAAAATATATGAATTTGCTGGAGGCAATACCTATTATGTTCAAAAATTGTCGTATATCCTCTGGAATATGATTCCAACAGGGGAAGAAGCAAACGAAGAGACACTTGTATCTGCAAAAAACGAGCTGATGAAGAGCGAGGCACCTGTTTTCCAGGGTGTTTTTATAAACATGAATCATGGAGAGAAAAAACTGGTTAGAGCGTTGTCGGAAGACCCTGCTTTGCAGCTATATACTATCGATTATCTTGCAAAACATGGCTTGAGCGCTGGTGGTGTGCAGAAAAGCCTTAAATCGCTGATTGACAAAGATATTGTAGAAAAAACAGAAAAATCGTACAGGGTGGTGGATAAGGTTTTTGGTATGTGGTGCATATCCAGCCTTGAGTGATATATTATGTCAAAGCGAGATATCAACGCCTTATCACACTGACCCGGCATAAAGCAATCCTCTTTTTGATAATGACCGGATAGTACTTTCCTGAAGAGAAATAAAATAAGTATTTGGAATGCCGAAGGATATGAATTCAGCTACTCATGATACCAAAGACAAGCTTGTCGAAATCATTAAAACCCTTCTTCATACAGACGAGGATCTCAACTTTCTTCTCCAGTTGAACAAAGAAGACCTTGAAAAACTTGCATCTGTTGTCAGAGCAAGAATTGATGTATAAAAAAAGATATTTCTGCAACATCTAACAACAACCCTTCAGAAGTAACATTATAAACTTTTCTGGATTCATTGATAACGGGTTGAAACATGAAGAGCCTTGGTGGGTTATTTTTTTGTTGCTGCGCTTATCGGGCTGCTTCCTGAAAGAGATGTTTTGTCGTTTTAACTGAGAATCCAATATTTCAATTGGTAATAAAGTTTTTCTATTGCATAACAACATCAATTTGGAGAAAATATAAAAATCAAGACGGATAGGGAAAATCAACAATACGAAAAAACAATATCTTACCAGGCCCAGACAGAATCAGAGTATATGAACAATAGAGAAAAAAGGAGGCATGGATAATAATGAAAATCGGGAAAACTTTTCTGACGGCAATATACGTGGCTGCGATACTTATGAATGCGTCCTGGTCTGTATGCGTTGCTGGTAATCAAGGTAATATTCTGGACATGACGTATGCCTACAATGAAGATACAATCTACTGGCCGAACGCCTCACCATTCAAATTAACCACAGAATACCAGGGAATGACAGAACGGGGTTATTGGTATACTTCAAACTTTTATGCTGCCTCAGAACATGGCGGAACCCATGCCGATGCGCCGATCCACTTTGCAAAAAACGGGCGTACTATTGACCAAATTCCCCTTGCCGAGTGGATCGGTCCGGCGGTAAAGATCGATGCAACACAGCAATGCACACGCGACCGGGATTACCTCCTCTCCGTGGATGACATTAAAAACTGGGAGAAAAAGTACGGCCGGATCCCAGCAGGGGCATGGTTGATTATGTACACGGGGATCGGCACACAGTTTTATCCCGACCCGAAACGTGTCCTGGGAACGGACAAGAAAGGTCTGCCCGCGCTTCCTGAATTAAGTTTTCCGGGTTTTTCCCGGGAATCTGCAGAGTTTCTGACAAAGGAACGGAACATCAGAGGCATTGCCATTGATACACCGAGCATCGATTATGGTAAGTCACAAGACTTCTGGGTTCACCGCATCATTTGCGGTGCAAACAAACTCGGGTTGGAGAATATTGCCAACCTGGACAAACTCCCAGTAAGGGGTGCAATTCTCTATGTTATCCCCATGGCGATTAAAGGTGGATCGGGAGCACCGGCTAGAGCTTTTGCTATCCTACCCTAATAGCTTATTAAGACGTTTCATTTCGGCTTATTCAGTTGGCGGCCATACTGTTTCATATACATGGGCACTATCCTCCTGTTTAGATGTTTTTGGTTTCTCACTTAAACATTTCAAGCGTCTGCAATGAAGGCAGTTAATGTTGATGTGTGGAAAGACGATATTCGAGGAACGAGATACGGCATTATCGTGGGCAGTAAATGATATCCGATATTCATAATCCCTCAGCCTTGGTTGTTTTCGTTAAGGAAATGTATCCCTGGAACAAATATCGGAACATTTCCTTATGGGGACATAATTTGGGGTTGGAATGCTGTTTTTTTGGTTGTAATCAGGACAATTTGTATCAAGGATTGACTTATACAAATTGTTGGACTTTGTTTTAGAAAGTGCTATCATTCCGATATGGCCTATGAATAATTTGATTCTCACACCACCATTCAAGGTGATTCTGACTGTTACAGAAGGCCCTGAGAAGGGCAAAATCTTTGAATTTACCGAGCAGGATAATTTTCTTCTGGGCAGGGATGCGGAAGGCAGTCATGCCCATTTCAGGTTAAGCCCAAAAGACACTTACGTTTCACGCAATCATTTTCTCCTTGAAATCAATCCGCCCGATTGTTTCTTGAGAGATGCCGGCAGCCTGAACGGCACATTTGTTGTGAGAAAAGGGCAAGATGGATTTGTGTTTCTTCTCGAAGGACGCGAGAAAGACAAAAAGCATTTTGCAGACAAAGCAGAACGTTTAAAGAAGCAATACCAATGTTCTACGTCCAAAATTGTTAATAAACACACTCAGATTTTTAACGATGATCTCATTCTTGTGGGTAATACAACTCTGCAGGTGACAATCATTCAAAAACTTCCCGATTCACCGCTAATCCAACAGACTCCACTCCTTTTCTGTCAAAACTGTGGAAAAGAAATCGCCCATGATCCCCGCGGGCTTCCTCATGGACATATGATTTCTGGTGATCTGATTTGCAGCGAATGTAAAAGCAGACCGATAAAAGCACAGGGATTGAAACATATAGTTGCCTGTTACGGTTGCGGCAAGGATGTGAGCGCTAAGGGCAATTCAGACGGAAGGGCTGAAGAATTAAAAGAGATAGCGCTTTATTATTGCCAACAGTGTGCATCGTCCGAGCAAAAAAGGGTGCCGGTTAAAAAAATCGGCAATTATTATATTATAAAGGAGCTTGGCGAAGGAGGCTTCGGCATTGTTTTCCTTGCCTGGCATGAAAAAACGGGTAGAATTTTTGCTTTAAAACTGACAAGAGAAAAGATAAAGAAAGATGATGAACTTATCAGGAGGTTCAAACGCGAGATAGCAGTCATGAAAAACCTCAGCCACCCAAACCTTGTGAGACTTTGCGATGAAGGAATATCTGATACAGACAACTATTACCTTGTTTCAGAATATCTTCCTGAGGGTAGTCTTGCAGATATAATAAAAGATCAATTTGCAGGAAAGATGCCATACAGACAGGCCGCCTCTATATTAGTCCAAGCGCTGGAAGGGTTGTCGTTTTTTCATAAAAAAGGGTTTATCCACAGGGATATAAAACCTGAAAACATGCTCTTGAGGAAAGATAATAACGGAAGATATGTTGCCAAAATAGGCGATTTCGGTCTGTCAAAAAGCTATATCCTTCATGGTGGAACAATCACAAAGGCGGGGGAATTTGCCGGCACCCTTTTTTACTGCGCCCCCGAGCAGATATTTAACTTTAAGGACGTAAGGCCGCATACTGATATATACTCTATAGGAATGACATTATATCATATAATTACAGGTGAATATCCGTATGACTTCCCCACAAGACAAAGGTTTGTTGAGATGGCAAAACAAGGACAACGACCGAGAGACCCGATAGACATAATATTAAGCGCTGATAAGCCTACGCCAATCGAGAAGAAGATATCTGATATTCCAGTCAAATTGGCAAAGGCAATCAACAAATCAATCGAGAAGGATGCATCAAAACGTTTCAAATCGGCAGAGGAATTTAAAAATGCTTTATCGGGTGCTTTATGAAAGTAGTCCATAAAACGGATATTGGCAGGGTTCGTGACCACAACGAGGATTATATCCTGGTAGACAAAAAAAGAGGTATTTTTCTGCTTGCAGATGGCATGGGCGGACACCAGGCAGGAGAGGTCGCAAGCGAACTGGCCGTCAAAACTGCCTATCAATATCTGAAAGACAAAATAAATCCCTCCGAGACCGATATTAACAAACTCCTTCTCAGTGCCATGTTTGCAGCCAATGATACAGTGCTCAACAAAGCAAAGACAGATTTGAATCTCATGGGTATGGGCACAACCCTTATAATTGTAATCGCCAAAAATAATGTTGCTCATATCTGCCATGTTGGCGACAGCAGGGGTTACCTCATAAGGGACGGCATAAAGCAGATTACAAAAGACCATACCCTTGGTGATTATCTTGTAGAACATAAACTCATGACACGAGAACAGGTTCCTCCCCAAAAATGGCATACCCTTACCCAGGCAGTCGGGGTATCGAAAGATTTGGCCCCTGAACTCAATCCCATTGATCTGCTGGAGTGTGATATTCTTCTCTTATGCTCAGATGGTCTTACGGATATGCTAACCGACATGGAGATAAAAGATATTGTTTACGAATTCAAAGATAGCCTTAGCAGAGTAGCATCTAATCTCATAAAAGAAGCAAACAAAAAGGGAGGGAAAGATAATATTTCAGCAATGCTTATTAAGTGGTAAGATTGATGATATGAGCAGGAAAATAGACAAATAAGTATCTTATACGCTATTACGACGGTAAACAGATCTTACATGGGGTGCCCATCGTGTTTGAAAAAAGAATAAACTGGATTCCAGAAAGTTGTGATATGCCAGATTTATCAAGTCTCACTTGGGACAACATAAGGGTGTTAATGCTAAACTTAATGTTCCGCAAGGGTGGTCCGGAGAACCCCAACGCGAGGCTGTTAATTAGCACTTTTGTCCGCCTCCACAATCAAACTATCCTTGAATATGGGTTTGCTCGTTCAAAATGCCTCGAATATGTGAGCGGCCCTCATGAAGATTTAGGCCCATTATTGATATCAATGAGCCATTTTGAGAATCTTATTAGTAACTTGAGACGAACCATTGGTTTTGCTGAAGCTATAAAAAGGAACAGGTATTGCCCAAAAATACGTAAAGACTTATCTGTTTTTTCGCAAGATGCAAAAGACCGAATCAAAACATTTCGTGACAACATTCATCATATGGATGAAAAACTCATTGATAATGTTCTGCAACCCGAAACAATTAAAACCATTAACATTTCAAGTGACAAAATAGAATTAGCTGATATCGAAATAACCTTTATCGAGTTAGCTTCCTGGATTAAACAACTCAACGGTATTGCGAGTACCTTAGCTGGCTATCAAATAAATAAATGAAAAATACATTCGACAACAATCATAACCAGATGGAATCATACAAAGTTGGCGATAAAATATCTTTTGGTCGTTCATTTCAACAACATGAATACGTTATTAAGGATATAAAATATGGCGGAATGGGAGCAATATTGATAGCCAATATAATATCTGGGGGTGATTTTGTTCATCGCTCAAAATTAGCTATTAAAACTATAGGTTCTCGTTTTTTTTCAGATAATGAACTGCAAATGTTCGAAAGAGAATTGAATATATGGATATTATTGGAACACTCAAGAATATTACCATTGCGGGCAATATATAGATTTAGCAATGGGTTATACGCACTTATGCCTTATTGTTTTGATAATTTGAGAGATATTTTAATTAGAGAAAGAAAACTTACACTCGACCATGCCATCGCCATGGCTATCCAAATAATAGAAGCACTTGATTATGCAAAATCATTGTTTAAAATCGTACATCTTGATATAAAACCAGAAAACATTTTGTGTAATTATGATCATACCGACAAAAAACCTTCTTATCTACTTTCGGATTGGGGTATAGCTTCTATACAAAATTCATATTATTTATCAGGTAATAACAAGGATTTATCCAATAATATATTATTTAAAACCTATAATAATTTTGGAACATTGCCCTATATGAGTCCGGAGCGACTCCGTGGGCAAACACATTCAAATATATACTCTGATGTCTATAGCGTAGGCATGATATTGTTTGAGACGATTGCCGGTCACCTACCTTTTGATTATAAATCTTCTAATATAGCTGTTCAGATTCTAAAAGGCGACTACTTCGTGTTTGCTCAACATTTTTTAAATCAATACGGAAACAAACGTCTAAATTCTTTTATTACAAATTGTATTAGTCCAGATTTTAATGAACGGTTTTGTGATTATCAAACAATTATGAGGGAATTAAAAAGAGTGAAAAACCCAATTATTGGGCTTTTTGGATGATCGGGCAGATTGAATGAAATAATTTAGGGGGTGTTTATGGGTTTTTTTGATTTTTTCAGCACAGAGAAGCGCCAAGCAGTTCGGCAGAAAAATGCACAATTTGAACAAGCTACGATAGTTACTTTTATGGCTAAAAAGGTAGAAGAGGAACTGGCAAAAGTTAATAGCCTACAGGCATTGCATCGTTCACAAGAAGCAGAAGCCAAATGCAACCACATTATCCAGTTTTTGGAAGATACAATCAAAAAAAATCCTTTATTTGCTCTTAAACGTATGTTGTGTGTAGTTTATTTTAATATGAATAGATGGGAAAAAGCTGAAGAACATTTGAGGAAGATTGTTGCAGAATACTCCAAAAATCAAAGTGAAAATCTTACAGAAGTTTACACGACCATCGGCCATATTGAGTGGTATTATAAAAAAAATATTCCTGAAGCCATTAAATACTTAAATCTGGCCTTGCAACAGGCTATAGGAATTACAGATCCTAATATAAAAACAGAGCCACATAATTTTCTTGGAACTATTTATTACGAACAAGGAGATTATGAAAAAGCTCGTTATCATGCCATGAAGAGACTTGCAGTTGTTAAAGACTGTAAAAAGGCTAAGATGATCCTGTTAATGATTGATACGGACTCAAACACAGAAGAATCAAATTCCCAAGAAACAGAAGATGATAATATAGAGTCAGATTCGGGAGCAATGATTGATTATTATCTTTCAAAATCAAATAGATGTTCAATGAAAGTTGTAATCGCTAGTCCTCGATATGGAGGAACCGATTACACATGTGAAATAACAGTTGATACCAGGGATTTACTGCCTTGGGCCAAAAGTCATGCTAGTGGCGTCTGGAGTTCAAATAAAGAAGCTCAAGCAGCAACAGAAGCATTTCCTGTGTGGTTGCAGGAAGCCGATCTATTAGTCGCAGAGCCTTCGTATATCCCACATTTGATCTATGAAGATTTAAGACCGTGGATTGGCAACATTATAAGAGATGTACCAGTGAAAATATTTTGTTTCGAGTGTCAATGTTTTGTAGATGTAGATAGTATACAAAAGGAACAAAAAGATGTTTCACGATCTGCTGGGGGTTGGGTAAGAGGTACAACAATATGGACGTGTCCAAATGGCCATCAGCTTTATTATGACAAGACCGAAGTGCATTTATTATTGCGGTAATCTCAACATTTATTTCTCCCTCACTTTGTGTATTTGAGGACGGAACGGGAAGGGCACCAGACAAGTTATTGAATATAATGGCAATTGCCATATCTGACTGGGAAAATATAATGAGTAAAATTGTCTAACCAAATAATGCACGCACAGAAAAGGCAAAAAGAGATACAAGCAGAAGATGTTTTAAAAATAAAAGTAATACTTGATTTTGTAATGCATAAAGTATACCAGCCTATCTGGGAAAAGAGTATGAATGATATAAGGTTAACGATGGAGAAGTCTTAGGGTAAGCCGAGACGGAAATGCGGAATGTTCTTAAACGAGTAAATATCTTCCAGCGAGGATATCGTCCCAAAAGAGATAAATTGTATATGGTTATGGTTCTTCAATTCAATGGTATTGGTAATTTACCTGAAATTGTTTACTATATTGATGAAAAAGAGTTTCCCAACAATTTTTTATAGGCTGAATAATAGATGAACATTATATGAACGGATTAGAAATGGATATCAATCCAGATAAAATTTCGGGAGAACAGCCTATTTGGCGCTATATGGCGTTGTGGAAATTCATTCATCTCTTGAAATATAATGCATTATGGTTCACACGGGCAGATGAACTTGGCGATCACCTTGAAGGTGCCGTTACACAATCAGAAATAAAGAGAAGGCAAGAAAAATGGAAAGCGGAAGAATGCAGAAAAAAACTTAAAAACGGGTCTAAACTTGGAAGGCAAGTGGTATATGCAAATTGCTGGAGTATGATGAAAAATGAATCATACCTATTATGGAAAGCTTACGCCCCTGAACTTGTCGGGGTTGCCATAAAATCCACAATAGAAAGGTTATCCAATTGCTTTATAAAATGCCCGCATGATCTTACCGAATACCAACAGCTTCATTTCAGGCAAGTGAAATATATCGATTATGCCAAATACAAGGATTGCAAAGAGGATAATCCGTATGCACCTTTTAGACGTTTTTTCCATAAAGAAAAGGCTTACCAGGACGAAAGAGAACTTAGAATATTTTTGCTTCTACAAAATACTATTGATGAGCAGCCCCCAGGGAAAGGAAGGTGTGTTGATCTGGAAAAACTGATCGAAGAAATTTACGTACTCCACAATCATGATTCCGTGATAGCTTTTAAAGAAACAATTGCAACATTGATGGAAAATTTTGGACTGGATAAAAATATAAAAGTGTCAGCCATTGCACAAAAGGCATTGTTTTGAGAATAATGTTTTGTTGAACCTTTCCATTTGTTTTTGGAATGTACTTATGGAATAAGTATTGGATGAAGTATACCAGTGAACAGAAGAGATTACGAAAATTGTTGAACTTTAGGCGTATAGTTAATTATTAGAAGGATAGCATGTTTTCTGAAAATGTAGTTAAGATTTCGAAATATTTAGGGAAAATGGATAGACTAAAGGAGATTGAAATTTTACTTGGAGAGCATGAGCAATTTTACATATACAAAACATCTTTATCAAAGGAACTTATTGATTGTACAGAAATTAAGAAATTATTTGGTTATAATGCAATTCGTTTCATCCAATTGCTCCTATACCGATCAAAGTCCCTTATAGAAGGCAGTATTCATGCGTTGAATAATAACAGTTCGCTATCTTCTATTATCTCAGTCAGAGCTCATTTCGAAACCACCGGAAGTATAGCGTATTTATTGAAAAGATTGTCAAGCTACTATCGTGGCAATATCGATTTTGAAAAATTGGATGAAGACCTTTTTCGGCTTTCATTAGGTTCAACAACTATAAATAATCCTGAAGTCCCAAAACCAATACAGGTATTAAATCTCATTGATGCCACAGATGAATTTTTAAAGAAAAATCTGCTTAAAGACAAAGCACCTCACGACAAAATATTCAGAGAATTTTATGAAGACTTATGTGACTTTTGTCATCCAAATTTTCAAGGCATTCAAAGTGGCTCCGATATTATTCATGAGGAAAAGGCCATTATTTTTCATAAAACTAATCGTATTAGCAATTCTGATTTCACATTATTTTCATATTTAAACATATCAGCAGAACTTTTTATCTATTTCTACAAAGAAGTTCTAAAATTACTTATGGAAAAGGAAATCATGCCAATATTCCATAATAATTAGACGCCAACAATTTGCTGGAAAGATTAAGAAAATTGACATAAAAAATAAATCGCTTTTGCGAGAGTGTTGTCCTAATGAAGATAAATTGTTATAAAGGTAAATAATATGATTCCCGAGTTCAATAAAGATGGAAATTTGCACATTGGTGACGAAAAGGCTTATGAAGGGAGGTTTTATGAACAGCAATAAAACTATAAATGTTTTGGATATGATTAAAAATAACAAGGTTATCTTACAAAGCAACTATGGGGTGAAAAAGATAGGACTTTTTGGTTCTTATATAAAAAATACACAAAGCAAGAAGAGCGACATTGATATTCTTGTTGAGTTTAATAAGGATATTGACCTTTTTGATTTCCTGGATGTTAAGGATTTTCTTGAAAAGCTACTGAATAGACGTGTAGACCTTGTGATGAAATCGGCCCTGAAACCGAACATCAAAAAACATATTCTGAATGAGGTTCAGTATGTATAAGGAAGGGAGAGATATAACAGATTTTATTCAGGATATTCTCAATTCAATCAAGGAAATAGAAGAATTTACCAAAGGCATGACGTATGAGGATTTTAGGGGAGACAACAAAACATGCAATGCAGTAATAAGAAGTCTGGAGGTATTAGGTGAGGCAACAAAACGGATTCCTCTTGCATTGAGAAATGAATACAAGGAGATACCGTGGAAAAAGATGGCGGGTTTGCGCGATGTCTTAATTCATGAATACATGGGTGTTGATATAAAAACCGTATGGAATGTTGTAACAAAAAGAATTCCTGAGATAAAACCACTCATCGAAAAGGTCAAAGAAGAGATAAAATCTAAAACAAAGAATACATAACGATGATTTCTTATTCTAAATCCATTAATCTTATCTGGCAGTTGGCGGCAGTAGAAGCCCATTCCGGAAAACGCCGCTTTATTGAGATTGAGCATGTTTTCATAGGGCTTTTGAGGGCAGGCGATGCTCTCGATGAAAAATACCGCGAACAATTCGGGATTGTAGTGAATGAGGAGGACATGCCTGTCCTCAGAAAAGAACTATCACCGGTGGATGAACCTTTTGCTGAGCTTGCAATTGATATGGTCAGATTGAGACGGTATATCAGGGGGCTTCTGGGAAAAGGGGATTCCGTCTATGACGGCAAGGTTATACACAGGAGTGAGAAATGCAAAGGTTATTTCAGTCAGGCGGAACACATTGCAGCCAAAGCAAAAGATTCGATTATTAAGCCCATATACCTTTTGAAAGCTATTATAGACAATCCCAGCACCGATATAGAGAAGGCACTGACTGGTTTTAATTGTGATATTGATGATTTTCGGAGAGTATTAAGGGGCGAGAAGGTAAAGACACCCGCAGGAGGAGCAAAAGCCGGTGCATTGCAGGAATTCGGTGTTGACCTTACGCGCCTTGCAAGAGAAGGCAAAATTGAACCGCTTATCGGGAGGAAGGAAGAACTTCTCAAAATAATCAGAACATTGATGCGAAAGACAAAGAATAATCCTGTGCTCATAGGCGAAGCAGGAGTTGGAAAAACCGCAATCGTAAAAGGACTCGCATTGAGAATTGTTCAGAAAAATATCACTCCACAACTTCAGGGCAGAAAGATTATCGAGCTCAATATTGCCGGTGTCATCGCTGACACAAAATACAGGGGGGAGTTTGAGGAAAAGCTCCTTAAAATAATCAACGAGGCAAAAAAGGACAGTAACGTAATACTGTTTATAGATGAGATTCACACAATAGTTGATGCTGGCAGCACAGGAGGCAATGCACTTGATGTTGCAAATATTATAAAGCCTGTACTGGCAAGCGGTGAAATTAAATGTATCGGGGCTACGACTATTGCTGAATATCGAAAATACATTGAAAAAGACCCTGCCCTTGAAAGAAGGTTTCTCCCCGTAATGATAGACGAACCTACCGAGGAAGAAACCATCAACATACTAATGGGCCTAAAAAAGAGGTATGAGAAACACCATAATGTTGAAATAACAGATGATGCTATTGAAGCAGCAGTAAGATTGTCGGTGCAATACATTTCAGACAGACAGTTGCCTGATAAGGCGATAGACGTACTTGATGAGTCATGCAGCAGAGTGACCGTAAAGGATGTAAGCTACTATGTAAAGCCTGACGACGTTAAAACCGTTGCAGCGACAGTGACCGAACAGATTGTTGCAGAAGTTGTGTCAAATTGGACAGGTGTCCCTGTTGAAAATAACAGCGAGAGTGAAAAGAACCTCATTGTCCGGCTTGAAGAAGAACTCAACAAACGGATTATTGGTCAGGAAGAGGCTGTAAGAAAAGTTGTGAAGGTAATCAAAATTTCAAAAGCAGGCATGAGAGACTCCAACAAACCATCTGGTGTATTTCTTTTTACAGGACAGACAGGGGTTGGCAAAACCGAACTCGCAAAGGTCATCGCAGAATCCCTGTTCGGTTCGGAAAATGCTTTGATCCGCTTTGATATGTCAGAGTTTATGGAACAGCACAGCGTTTCAAAACTTGTCGGCTCCCCTCCGGGTTATGTAGGATATGAAGAAGAAGGGCAATTGACGGCGAGACTTAGGACAAAACCCTATTCTGTTGTACTATTTGATGAGATAGAAAAAGCACATAATAAGGTGCTCGATTTATTTCTCCAATTGTTTGACGAAGGGCGGATTACAGATGCCAAAGGCAGAACTATAAATGCAAAAAATGCAATATTTATTATGACTTCCAATGTTGAAACTGAACAGTATAGAAAGAAGCATATCGGTTTCGGCAACCCTGACGAAAAAGAAGAAGGACAGGATATAAGGATCGAACTGAAGGGAGTATTCAGGGCTGAATTCTTAAACAGAATAGATGAGATTATACCATTCCGAAATCTTAATGATGCCGACGCAGCAAAGATAGTCGTCATTATGCTTGATAAGCTTGCAAGCAAACTTAAAGCACAGGAAATATTTATAGAATTCAGCAAGGAGGCTATTGCACTTATAGCAAAAGAAGGCTATGACAGCCAGTTCGGCGCAAGACCGATTGCCAGGACAATTGAGCAGCTTATCGGTATACCCATATCAGAAAAAATCATAAGCGGAGAGGTTAAAACGGAGTGTGAACTTGTTGTTGAAGCGGAAGACGGAAAGATTGTATTTATAATTTCCCATGACTAAATTCTTAATTTGCTATATTTCATAGTCTTCTATAGGAATTATAGCAAAGTTTCCTGTACAAGAGCCTTATATAATTACACGTGGTAATAGTTTTTTTCTGCAACATACCCCCATACAACAGTTGTAGGTGCTCACAATAACGGGCAAATTCATTATTCCACTGCATTGCTATTGCATATAACGAGTTGAAAGTTGCTGTAAAACCTATCATTTGCGAGCTCTAACTTAATTAATGTATGTCTTCCTTTGACCCCCGTTCAGGTGTATTGCTTACACAACTATAACATTCACAAACATGTTTCCGAAATAATCCTTCATTTTCAACCGCCATGCTTAATAAAGTTTCAGTGCATCTCTGACATTCCCTTCTATTTGCAATAACATATCATATATGATATAAATGTACATGATGGAGGTTCTCTTTTATGAAACGGAGGCGGGCGAGACCCCAGTTGAAACATTTATACAGTCTCTTTCCGTGAAGCACGGAGCCAAGGTGTACTGGGAGATCGAACTCTTAAAGGAGCACGGGAGGAACCTGAAAGAACCCTATGCGAAACAGATCCAGGGCGAGCGTTATCAGGGTATCCGGGAGCTCCGGATACAGTTTGCAGGCAATATTTCCCGTATACTGCATTATATTCCTGCAGGCAGAATTGCTGTTCTCCTGCATGGATTCGTTAAGAAAAGCAAAAAGACGCCGCAGAAGAAACTGGAGACTGCCTGTGCCGGAATGGCAGACTTTCAAAGGAGGTACCCTGTATGAAAAACTGGGATGAAGTAAAGGCTGGACTTTTAAAGAATCCGGAATTCGCCGCAGAAGTAAAAAAACTCGAACCCGAATACCAGATTATTAACCAGGTTATAAAGGCCCGCATCGAGCAAAACATGACGCAGGAAGATCTTGCCCGGAAGGTGGGCACAAAACAGAGTAACATAAGCCGCCTTGAAAAGGGCAATGCAAATCCTTCCCTGCAATTTCTCAAAAAAATAGCCGACAGCCTGGGGAAAGAGCTTTTAATCTCCTTTAAATAAAATCGCTATAGATCAAAAAGCACCTTACATCAATATTGCAGTGATTGCGACAGCCTTTTTTATCAACATTGGCCAAATAAGATATTTAATAATAATATCAGATGTTGTAACCTATGTAATAATAAAAAACCGGAATCGGCCTATGCCCAAGGTAATGATTTATCCTGCAACTTATGAAAATGTCCATGAAGCCGTGGATCGGGTCTTCGAACTTTTTACACTCGAGTTGTCAGGAAAGAAGGTGTTTATAAAGCCTAATGTCCTGCGTGCTTCAAAGGCAGAGGAAGGCATTGTTACCAATCCTGCAGTACTAAAAGCTATAGTCGAAAAAGTTGAATCAATGAAGCCTGGGTCAATAGTTGTTGGTGACAACCCCGGTCTTTTCAGCTACGGGGCAAATGAGGACGCATTTGAAAAAACAGGCCTGATGGAAGCTGCCAGGGGTTATTACCGGAATATAGGAAATGATCCAACAAAGGTTGACTTTAACCCCGATTTTATTAATTACGTCAGCGTGTCCCGGATAGTGCAGGATGCCGATGTCATAATAAGTCTGCCAAAGTTCAAAACCCATGGACTAACCGTTATGACCGGTGCAATCAAAAACAGCTACGGCTTCCTGCCAGGCGCACAGAAAGCGAGGCTTCACAGGATAGCGGGCAGCCCAAAACGTTTTCATGAAATGATAGTAGATGTATTTCGCATCAGGGTACCGGATCTTTTCATCGTTGATGCAGTTGTCGGCATGGAGGGCAACGGTCCGGCATCCCCGGAACTGAGAAATATCGGTCTAATCCTGGCCTCCGACAACGCAGTTGCCTTGGATGCTGTCATAGCAAGCATGATGGGGTGCGATCCGGCAAACCTCAGGTTCCTTCAAAAAGCAAAAGAAGCAGGCCTGGGAGATTACGACCTGGGTACCATCGATGTTGTGGGAGAGATAAAACAGCTGCAAAACTTTAAGCTTCCCCCTTTAGGAGGAGAGGCTATTTACAATAACGAAACAATGCAGGCAGCGCTTCACGGCAAGACGCTGCTGAGACCGCAAGCAGATCCTGATCTTTGCACAAAATGCGGTACATGCATCGAGCAATGCCCGGTGTCGGCGTTGTCAATGGGTACACAATTGCCGCAGGTGGATGCCAATAGGTGTATCTCGTGTTTTTGTTGCCAGGAAATCTGCCTGGAAAAGGCGATAACACTGAAATAGAAACAAAGCGATTTGAGCAGTAAAGCAAAGGTGCAGTTAAATAAATTTACTTAGCCCAATGCCTCCATCTGTCTATTCCGATCTATTCGAACACTGACTCCGATTTTATCCGAACGGCTTTTTTATGATCCTTCCCCTGCCGTTTCTACTTTATAAAAGTGTTCGACCTATGTCAAGGTTGAATATATTTTTCTCATAGATTCTTCTCCTTTCAATATGATCTTATGGGCATTATGGACTATCCTGTCGCATATGGCATCTGCAAGGGTAGGTTCTCCTATGATGTCATGCCATGTATCTATAGGGAACTGACTCGCAATGATGGTTGACCTTACATTGTGTCTGTCCTCCATGATTTCAAGGAAGTTTCTTCTTTCATCGTCGGTAAAGGGGTTTATCCCCCAGTCATCGATGATAAGCAGCCTTATCCGCTGGAGTCTGGACAGGAACTTTACAAAGCTTCCGTCAGCTTTTGCTATTTTCAGTTCCTGAGCCAACCTTGGCAACCTTACATAAGTGGTGCGTATGCCCTGCCTGACAGCGCTGTTTCCCAGGGCGCAGGCAATATAAGTTTTGCCTGATCCGGTAGGCCCGACGATTATGATATTCTGATTGGAGCGTATCCATTCATTTTGAGATAATTTAAGGATTACGTCTTTTGATAATCCCCTCCTGGTTCTGAAGTCTATATCCTCAAAACAGGCATTGTGATGCCTTAGATGGGCATAGGAAAGAAGTATTTTAAGCTGACGGTTTTCTCTTGATAGTTTCTCTTTATCAACAAGGATACCAAAGCGTTCTTCAAAACCGAGGTCCTTGTATGCATTGTTATTCAATTGTTCCTGCAGTCCTTCCGCCATACCTGATAACTTCATTGCAATGAGTTTTTCGATGGTCGCCTCAATCATTGGTTGCCTCCCGGTAGTACCCATTGCCTCTTATGTTGTTATGAAGGGGAATAATCTTTCTGTTTTCAACATCCGTTACTGAACCCTCCAGCCCCATCTGAAGAAGGGACTTTACACTTTTGTAATTATACGCCTCTATTTCCAGCGCCCTTTTACATGCGTTTTCTACCCGTTCAGGAGAATATGCCTTTGATAGTCTTATAATGCCGAGGCAGCTTCGAAAACCTTGTTCAGGATGGGTTCTGTGTTCCATGATTTCTTCAAGGAGGGTTTTTGTGTTCGGCCCTATCTTCTGTCCCCACAGTTTTATCCTTGCAGGGGTCCACTCCAGATATTGTCTGTGTTCCGAGGGCATATGAAGGTTCTCTGTAACAAATGCCCCCGGTTTATTCATTTTTATATGAGAAGCAACCCTTTTTCCTTTGTGGTACATCTCTACAATGTTGCCGGTATGCATAATATCCAGGGTTTCTCCTATTAAGGTATAGGGAACACTGTAATATGTTTTTTCTACCTTTACGTGGTAATCAATATGGACTTTAGCCTTTGTCCATGAGGCAATAATAAACTTGTCCGACGGAAGAGGTTTTAAGGCAGGCTTTTCTATTTCAATAAAAAGATCGTAACGGGATTTGTTTATCACTGCCATCGGTCTTCTATTCAGCTTTTCGGTTTCTTCCAATATGGCTTCATTCAATTCTATAAGACTGAAAAAGGTTCTGTTCCGGAGTGCCGCAAGGATTCTTCTTTGTGCCTGAAGTACTGCATTTTCCACTTTGGCCTTGTCCTTCGGTTTTGCAATTCTTGTGGGGATGACGGCGATGTTATAATGCTGCGCCATGGCGGCAAGGGTTTTGTTGATCTCAGGATCATAGTAGCACGCATGGGTTACACCGGCTTTAAGATTGTCAGGGACCAGGCATTCAGGACAACCACCATAATATTCCAGGGCTTTTATATTACATTCTATAAAGCTCTCGGTAGTCTGACCGGGCACGGCATATGCAAATATATATGAGCTTGCCCCTAATACGGAGACGAATAGTTCAATCCCGATCATTTCTCCTGTTGCCGGATCCTGATAATGAGGCCTATCCCCTGAGAAGTCGACGAACATCTTTTCTCCTGCTTTATGGGTGAACCTCATGACGGGATCCGCTTTTTTGATCCAGCTATGATAAAGATAATAAAACTGAGTGCGTTCATACCCGTCGGGATTATCACGTTTATATTCTTCGTACAGAAGTTGGAGCGTTACCCCTTTCTTTTTCATTTCTCTGTGAAGGTAGACAAAATCGGGCAGAGGTTTTACTGATGGTTTTACTCCTTTAGGGAACATAAGTTCCGAGAGGGTATCTTCGTCTGTCTCGCAAATATCTTTATAGGTGACGCCGAGTTCTTTAAGCTTTTCCACATGGGTTGAAGCTGTTGAAGTGGATATATTGCATGCCCTGGCAATGGGACGTATTCCAAGATTGCATTCAAAAAGCAGCCGGGCAATTTCTTTGATTTTTTTCATTGTTGTTTTCCTCCCTTTCTTTTTCACCAGTCCTCCAAAAGTTTTGGAGGCAGTGTATCATGTGCGGCAGGGAGAAAAATCATAATCCGTTTTTGCTCGAACATCAAATCCGGAAAGGTTATAAAAAGTGTTCGATGAAAACCGGATTTAGTGTTCGGTTATCATCGGATTGGGTGTTCGATCTTTACCGGATTCAGTGTTCGAGGTTGAGCGGATTTTACAGGTTCGTTGAGCAATCTCTCCATTCTGCATACCATGCTGCCGATAAAGGTACCGGGGTTCAGATCAAATATGAATAAGATGCCGCTGGGTGCCATGCATTCTTTGATCTCCTGCAATGCTTTACGGGGGTTGCCGATATGGTGGATCGTATCGCCCATAAGGACTATATTGAAGGTATCTTTCTCAAACGGCAGAGATTCGGCAAGCGCTATTGTTCTATGTGCATATTCCGGAGCATATTTAATCATGCCGTAAGCAGGGTCAAGGGATACATATTTCAAGTCATTTCTTATAGTATGCGCAAACTCTGTAAGCACCCCTGTGCCCGTGCCTATGTCGAGCACAAAGCTTTCAGACCTGACCTCTTCTAACAGGCTTGAAATGTCACCTAAAGCATTTTTGGGATAAACAAAGCGGGAGAACAGCTTGAACGGCAGGCCTAAGCGGTTAAAAGGTATCATGCTGTCAGGTAATGAAGCATATCCGTAAGGCCGTCAAATATCTGATAACCACCGTGTCTGTTCCATTCTGACGGCCGAGTTACATCAGTGTTTATCCCTTTCATCCTTTCGTATAGGGCAGGGGTAAAATGCCACAATGTGTTGTCTATGTCTACTGCGATCATTTTCATGGGGGATTTATTATAACAGTATCAAGGCAAATACAACATACCAAATAAATTTTTAAGATAATTTTTCTTGATGACATACTGCTGTCACCATAAAATGTTATAGTTGATAAGCATGAGGTATGAGCTATGAGCTATGAGCCATGAGCCATGAGCTATGAGCCATAAAGGGGGTGCGTTATGCCGCAATATACATTCAAGATAAACGGCGAATACAAAACTGTGGATGCCTTCGACTTTGATGATGCGCTGGAAGAAGCAGGCATCGATGAAAACGACGACTACGAGCTTGTGGAAGGGGATGAGTTCAAAAACAAGCTTTTTATGTCAGCCATTGCGGACGAGATACTGTTCGGTGAATAAGCCCTGCATAAAGGGGTGATCATGGCAAAAGCCCTTATCATTTCTCTCGTATCAACCGGTATATTCTTCCCGTTCCCATGCCTTGCGGGAGAAACAAGGATATACGACAACAACTATAAGCTCAAATACCGCATCAGAGAAGACGGCCGCATCTATGACAGGAACTACAAACCCAAAGGCAGGATAGAGGATAACAGGATATACGATGAAAACTACAGGCTCAAATACAGGATAGACAGGGACCGCATCTACGACAAGGATTACAGATACAAATACCGAATAGACGGCGACAGGATATACGATAAGGACTATAAGCCCAAAGGGCGGATCGAGAAAAGCCGCTAAGCCATGGAAATGACATAGGCGCAGGGGAACATATGAAAGAAACGAACCATACATCTTTGGATGCAGCCTATCTCAGCAAATCTCTAATTATAAGGGGGCTTCAGTGCCACAAGTCCCTTTATCTCCACAAATACCACCCCGAACTCAAAGACGAAATCCCGCCATCACGAGAGGCGGTGTTCGAATCAGGCGCCGAAGTAGGGATTCTTGCCCGGGGGCTCTTTCCTGGTGGCATTAACATACCATATGAGAAAGACAGCATAGAAAAGCAGGCAGAGCTAACCAAAGATGCAATAGAAAAGGGCATAACAACCATCTACGAGGCATCCTTCTATTACGACGGTGTCTTCGTAAAAATAGATATACTCCGCAAAGGCAAAAGAGGTTGGGAGATCTACGAGGTAAAAAGCTCTACTTCTTTAAAGGACATATACATCCCTGACGCCGCAGTCCAGTATTATGTTGCTGCGGGTGCGGGGCTTGAAATATCCGGGGTCTTTTTGATCCACATAAACAACCAGTATATCCGCAAAGGCGAAATAGAACTTGAAAAGCTTTTTACCGTAAACGATGTTACATATGAAGTCGTCCGCGTTCAGGATGCTATAGAGGGCGAGATAGTTGCCCAGAAGGTTATGCTCAAAGGCGGCATCCCGAAAACAGACATAGGGCTTTACTGCAGGGAACCTTACGACTGCGATTTTATAGGCCACTGCTGGAGGCATATTCCTGACGGCTCGGTGTTCGAGATAAAAGGAAGCAGGGCCTTTTCGTTCACATTGTATAAAAACGGCATACTCTATATGAAGGACGTGCCGGTTTACATGCTCACGCCGAACCAGAGGATGCAGGCGAAAGCAGCAGTGGAAAAGAAGAGGTTTATTTCAAAAGAGCTGATCAGGGGCTTTATCGATTCTCTCTGGTACCCGCAGTGCTTTCTTGACTTCGAGACGTTCGGTTCCCCCGTACCCCCTTTTAGCGGCACGAGGCCTTACCAGCAGATACCGTTCCAGTATTCTCTCCATATAATTGAAAAAGAAGGCTCAAAGCCTGTGCACAGTGAATACCTTGCCTACCCCGGAGCCGACCCGAGAAGGGAGCTTGCGTCAAAGCTTTTAAGTGAAATACCGGAAGGCGCATGTGTTATAGCGTATGTCGCCAGCTTCGAAAAAGGCGTATTAAATGACCTGGCTGAATATTTTCCTGAGTTCAGATCAAGGATCAGGATAATCACTGAATATATAATAGACCTTGCCCTGCCTTTTCAGAAACGCTACATATACGACTGGCGGTTCAAGGGTTCCTATTCGCTAAAAGCCGTTCTGCCTGCACTTGTGCCCGAACTTAGTTACGAGGGCATGGAGATAAATAACGGCGGCATGGCAATGCAGGCATACGAGAAGATGAAAACGGAAGACGACCCCCTTGTAATAGAGAAGATACGCAGTGCCCTTCTGGAATACTGCAGCCTCGATACGCTTGCGATGGTCAGGATAGTGAATGTTCTTCAGGAGATGATATGAAAGACAGAATCTTAGGCGGCCTCTGGGGCGCCATAACAGGCGATGCCTTAGGGGTGCCGGTAGAGTTCAAATCCAGGGAAGAGGTAAGAAGAAATCCTGTCAAAGGTATGCAGGGTTACGGCACCTTCAACCTCCCTGCCGGTTCATGGTCTGACGATTCATCGCTTATGCTCTGTACAGTCGAGAGCCTGCTTAACGGTTTTGATACCGGCCTCATGGGGCAGCTATTCATTAAATGGCTCAACGATGCCTATTGGACACCATGGGGAGATACCTTCGATGTAGGGGGTGCAACCCACTCAGGCATCAAGAGGATGATGAGAGGCGTTCCCCCGGAAGAGGCGGGAGGAATCTCTGAAAGCGATAACGGCAACGGCTCCCTTATGCGCATACTGCCGGTAGCCTTGTATTTTGCCGGATATCCTGTACAGGAAATGCTAAATGCCGCACACAGGGCATCTTCTCTGACACACCGCCACACAAGGTCTCAAGTCGCCTGCGGCATATATTCCCTCATGGTATCTGCTTTATTAAAAGGTGAAAGCCCGCATGACTCTTACGCCTATGCCGCTGATCAGGCAAAGAGAAGCTACGATAAAAAGCCTCATTCCGATGAGCTTGTACACTTCGAGCGCATCCTGACTGGCAATGTCCACCGGCTACCTGAAAACGAGATACAATCAGGGGGATATGTAATCCACACCCTTGAAGCAGGCATATGGTGCCTTCTGAATTCTGACACATTTGCCGAAGCAGTCCTCAAGGCTGTAAACTTGGGCGATGACACCGACACCACAGGCATAGTCACAGGCGGCCTTGCAGGCATTACCTATGGAATAAACGCAATACCCGAGGAGTGGGTTAACACAATTGCGAGAAAAGAGGATATTGAAAAATTATTTAAAGATTTTCTTAATTCATTGGAAAGCTTGTTAATCGACAACGGGTAATCTCAATCCATGTTCACATAAAATAATTCAAAACTTTTTTTCACGCTGACATAGTGCTGTCACTGGCGTGTGTTATAAAGATTAATAAATGAAAATGAAAAACATCATTAAAGCAGTAAAAAAATAAGGAGGGGTTTGAATGTCAAAATATCATTTTTTAAAGAAATATTTTCTTCTGTTTTGTCTTTTATCACTTTGTTCATGTGCAACTATTCCGCCGCTCAGCTTCAGTGTCCCCAATGTCGGCAAGTCTTCTCAGAAGATTGACGCCGAACTCAAGTCTCTGACCGTGACACTTGCAAGACCGGATGAGGCAACAGGTGATATTGATGTCGCAGGAGCAGAAGATCAGGTAATGAACATGTGGAAAACATCGTTGCAGGAAGCGCTCGATACCATGCTAATTTTCGATGATGATTCACCGAACAGGGCTTCATTGTCAGTTAAAATATTGAAGCTGGATGCACCGGCTTTCGGTGCAAGCATGACAACAGAGGCATCTGCCAAATACGATGTAGTTAACAGAACCAACGGGGATATTGTTTTTACTACAACTATAAACTCGGAAGGAGTGTGCCCCGGCAATTACGCATTTCTTGGTCTGGTCCGCGCAAGAGAATCTGTCAACCGTGCTGTACAGAACAATATTCTGCAATTCCTTCAGGCGCTTGAGTCGGTTGATATGACCAAACCCATGTTTCCGGCAGACCGATGAAAGCAACCATCAGATTTATATCTATATTGGCCATAATATTCCCTTTATTTGTCCTTTGTGGCTGTATGCGGAACATCTCACCTGACAGCTATGCTGCAGGTTCTGTGGGACAGGTGAACAGGGCGGTCCGCGGCAAGATCATCAGCGCTCGTATGGTGGATATACTTGGATCACAATCAGGGATAGGGGCTACTTCAGGGGCAGCGGCAGGAGGTGTTGCAGGCTCAGCGATTGGTGGAGCAACAAGAGAAAACATAGTGGGGGCAATCGGCGGTGCAGTTATAGGCGGCATTATCGGTAGCATGGCTGAAGAGGGGGCAACCCGACAACAGGGCATGGAATACGTCATTGAAACAGATAACGGCTCTCTCATTACCGTTGTGCAGGGCATTGAACCATCTCTGAATGTTGGAGATAAGGTGATTGTTATTTACGGACAACGGTCAAGGGTTATAGCGGACACAAGATGATTGTAAACATTAATGGAACTGTATTTGTCTTGTTCGAGATCAAATGTGTATCTGCCAAACACAGTTTCAAGATAAAAAGTATCTTTTGCTTGAATTATTTATTTTATGGCGTTAAAGTTTTTGTATACAGGATTTAAGGGGAGGCAAATGCGCTATATTTTTCTGTATACATTAAAACATAGTGATCATGACAATAATGAAAGGGGTTATTGTTGCAGATCAGTCATTGTTGCTCACATTTACACATTCTGCCTACTGAGCAAGCTATTGCAACGCTTAACGGTGGGGATAAGCTTGACGCCCCCTGGCAGTCATCATGAAGCTAATGGACGGCAAGACCCTATTCGGCGTAGGTACCAAGCTGAGAAGATGCGCGATACGCGTTTCGACTTTCACCAATTGATTTTGCTATGAGCGATCAGCCATTAACTATGAGCTATTTTATTTGATATGAGCTGCCTTAATCGCTATGAGCTGCCTTACATAAATTGTTGCAATTTTGTGTTTCATAATTTTAGAATTGCAATAGGTTACGAAGGGAATACAAATAAGATATTCCGCAAATTCTCTGACGACCTTTTGACAGATAGTGTCATACCGACAGGTCTTGACATAATATGCAGAGCAAGAAAAGATTTACTGCTATATCAATTGAAATATTGAAGGACGTTATTTCTTTACCAAATATGTTTGTATTACTTGCTACAATAGGGTAGGATTTTCAGGCGAAGGGGTAGAGTAGATTGAAATTGCTGGGCTAAAATTTATATTCGTAGGTTTTGAGAATGGGAAAAATTGTCTAAAAGGTATGATTTGTTCCCGCAAACAATACATATAGTATACTGCTCATGAGAATTAACTATAATATAAGAGAACAGGTTGATATTGGCAGGGTCGGGGGACATGAAACGTTTACCCCAAGGTATGGCTGGCTTAAAAAGGGTTATGACGCGGCCAAGAAAGACCCGTTTGTTTTCAATACGCCCGATGCAATAGAACGGCTTGGGGTTGGGAAGAACATGGTGCGCTCCATCCGCTTTTGGTGTCTCGCTTTTCATTTACTCGAGTATTTAAGTGGGCAAGAGCAAAAGGGGCAACACGGCGGTTTGCAGCCTACTCTACTGGGGGATAAACTTCTGGATGACGATGGTTGGGACCCGTTCCTTGAGGACGTCGCGAGCCTCTGGCTGCTTCATTGGCAACTTTTCATTCCTCCTTTTCATGCAGCGTCATGGCCGGTGTGTTTTAACCATGTGCTTCTTCCGTATTTTGAGCCGAAGCACTTGAGTAGCGCCCTGATTGCTGCCACGCAGAACTATGAGAAACTCCGTAAGCTGTCCCAGGGCTCTTTTGAAAAAGATGGCTCGTGTATAATCAGGATGTATGTTCCTGCCTCAGATAATACTGCTTTCGGGATCGAAAGCCCGTTTAGCATGTTGGGAATTATGAGAAAAGCGGAAGAAGCTAATAGTTTTCGATTCGAGATCGGGGAAAAGCAGACTCTTCCCGAAGATATTTTTGCAGCGGCCTGCTTGTCTTATGCGCAGAATGTGCAAGCGGAGACTCAGAGGACCTTATCCCTGCACCGTATCTGTTTTGATTATAATTCCCCGGGTGTCGCATTTAAGGTCTCCGAAACGGAGGCTGGAAGGTATCTCGATCAGGCAGCTCGATCACATGAAGATATAGATTTCGTGGAATCTATGGGTTACCAACAACTTCAGTTTACACGAGACGCGCGAGAATTATACTGGCAGTTACTTGAAGTTCATTATGGCTCTTCATTAAGGTGAGGCAATCATGTTGCTTTCAGAGTTTGTTTTCCCAAACGTAAATCTTGCCCGATCAGTTAATTTAGAAAGGGATCAAAATCATATTTCCAGTTTAGAGCAGTATCGCTTGACTACAAAAGCTACAGAAACTATAGCTCGCTTTGTGTCTGCCCTCGGGGGTCGCAGGATTTCGTCTTGGTCTTTCACCGGTCCTTACGGGATGGGAAAATCGTCTTTTGCTAATTTCCTTTTGGCACTGTGCGGCAATGAAAAGGAACCTGCTACAACATTGGCACGGAAGAAACTTGCCCAGAAAGACCCTGCGTTAAGCGCTTCTTTTTTGGAAGGAATTGGGTCGTTAAAAAATGGAAACGGTTTTTTCCGTGTTCCAGTGACAGCTTCATACGAACCCTTGAACCGTTCCCTGGTCCGGGGTTTATATCGAGCTGTGATCAGCCGAGTGGTAGATGAGGACAATTCCAAGCTTTTGTCGCAGATCATTAAAGAACTAAAATTGCTTGAAAAAAAGGCGGTTCCAGAGACGACTGTCGTAGCGAGGTTGTTCGCTTCGGTTCGCGATCGGCTTCAATTGCCGCTTTTGGTTGTGTTGGACGAGTTTGGTAAAAACCTGGAATACCTGGCACAGTACCCCGACCAAGGCGACATATATATGTTGCAGATCCTCTCAGAGATGGAGGGGACTTACCTTTGCGTCTGCCTTCACCAGGCTTTTCAGGAATACGCTTCAGGGCTTACCACTCAGCAGCGCCTCGAATGGAGCAAAATACAGGGCCGTTTCGAGGATGTCCTCTTTCTCGAATCCGCCCCTGAGATGATATCACTATTAAGATCTTGTCTTTCGCAGAAGACTGACCCCGTGCTGAGCAATGCCATAAAGTCTTGGGCAAGACGCTACCATATGACCCTTAGCAAGCTTCAGCTTCCGGCAGGTCTAGAGATCAACGAAGAAATCATAGCTGATCTTTATCCCCTCCACCCTTTCGTGGTCATTGCTCTGCCTGAATTGTGCCGAAAATTTGCCCAAAATGACAGGACACTTTTCTCGTTCATATATGGAAAGGATCCGTATTCTCTTTCATCCTTTCTTGAGAGCAATTGGGTCAACAGCTCCCAACGTCTCCCGGAGCTAGGGCTTGACTTTCTTTACCATTACTTCTTTTCAGCCGTTACTACATCCTTTATCGAACGGGCAGAATCTCAAAGATGGATAGAGATTCACGAAATCATCGAAGGGTCGAACCTTGATTCCCCATTGAGCCAAAAGATCTTAAAAACGGTAGGTATCCTTAACCTTATTGGCCAGCCTTTAGGGTTGTCTGCTAGAAAGCAGGTGCTCAGTATAGCGTTAGGCGAGACCCGCGGGAGACACAGTGAGTTTGAGGCTGAATTGAATCACCTGGCTGACAGGGGGAAATTACTTTATCGGGAATATGCGAAGGAATATAGGCTTTGGGAAGGATCGGATTTTGATATTCTCGGAGCCGTTCGGGAAAAGAAAGCTGCTCTGGCTGCAAGACCGCTTGAAGACATACTTCAGTGGATAGCTCCGCTTGACCCCGTAATAGCTTCCCGACATTCCTATGTGACGGGAACGGTGCGAAAATTCGAAGCTCGATGGACAGCGCTCCCGGACATCCATAAACAACAACTTATTGCCAAAGAAGGATATGATGGGCTCTTGATCTATAGCTATGGTTATGATAAGGGGAGATTGGAGATCCCACCTTCTTGTTCCGATAATAAACCCTTGATCGTTGCTTATGTACCCTACGAAAACCAGATCAAGGAGCTGGCCATTGAGCACGCTGCCGCTCTAGCTGTCCTGAACGAAGCAGCAGAGCTTCAACGGGACGGTGTTGCGAGAAAAGAAGCCCGCTATAGAGCACACGCTTCCGAAACGCAGCTCAGGATTTTTGTAAGTCGTTTATTTCATCCGGGCTCTACCAAAATTCAATGGTTCGTTAATGGAGCAAAAAGATCTCTAGGATCTTACCGGGAGCTCTCGGGTATTATGTCGGACCTGTGCGATATTTGGTATTCACAATGTCCAAATATTAAAATGGAGATGATTAACCAGGACCGGCTTTCCGGGTCTGCCGCAATGGCGCGAAGAGAACTTGCAGAAGCGATGCTGACGGGCCAACACAAGCCAGCCCTTGCAATGGAGGGTTTTGGACCGGAAGTGGCCATATATAGATCGCTGTTCTTGGCTAATGGATTTCATAAAGAAGTTCAACGCGGAGCATGGCAGTTCAGAGCACCTGATAAGACCTCCGATCTTTTTCCCCTCTGGGAAAAGATCTCGTCTATGATAACAGCTGATAACCCTGATGGCATTAAAATCGAAGAGATACTTGCGGTATTGAAACGTCCTCCGTTTGGATTACGCGAGGGCCCGGTCCCGCTCTACATTGTTTTCTTTCTATTAGTAAATGCTGATGAAATAGCACTTTTCCGTGACGGAACCTATATCCCTTTTATCGACGAAACAGAAATAGCCCTGTTGCTTAAAAGGCCCGATATTTTCACGGTCAAACGATTTAAGAATCAAGGCATACATCGAGAGCTTTTCGATGCATATAATGCCGTCTTGAAAACGGAGAGTGATGATACGGTAAATGAGGTGAGGAACGCTACATTGCTGAGCATTGTTGCGCCATTGGTAAAATTCATTGATGGTTTGCCGAAATATTCCCTTTTTACGCGAACTGTATCCAAGGAAGCTCAACTAGTCCGGACCGCCATTGCAAATGCTACGGATCCCTTGCAGCTGCTTTTTGCCGATATACCGCGCGCGATCGGTATTGACAACAATGAGCCACACGCTGAACATGTTCCCTTGAACTGGAAATCAGATCTTCAAAAACAATTGGGAAATTCTCTTCTCGAACTCACTGAGGCTTACCAGAAATTATCCAATAATGTCGAGCTGATAGTCAAGAATGTGTTCTCTTTCGATGGAGACATTGAAGGTCTGCGGCATGCCCTGCGGAAGCGCGCGAAGCCTTTACTTTCTGCGTGTCGAGACGTGGACCTCAAACAAGTTTTGTCGGCAATTCTTAAAGAATACAATAAGGCAGATCAATGGCTTGAGGGCATCGCCGGGATCGTAATGAAGAATCCTCTGGATAGCTGGGGGGACAATGATATCGGTTATTTTGAAGTAGCCATGCACGATTATGCGGATAAGATACATTATCTGGAAGGAATGATTTCACGCGGCATTGTAGCTGACCCCGGCTCAAAGGTGGTAGGTGTCATGGTGCCTGACGGTCACGTATTTAAAATCGTTATGAATTCTGCGGACCAGGGGACTGCAACGAAAACAGCCCAGCGATTGAACGATCTATCGAAACGGGAATTGGAGGCGTTATTTGTGGTTCTTGCAGAGAGGATAGTGAGAGGTCGGGATGAACATAAATAACTGTTCCAACCAACACGAGCATCATATTCTTGCGCTTTCAGGGGGCAAAGATAGCGCTGCTCTTGCAGTTTATATGAAGGAAAAATATCCTAAACTTCAAATGGAATATGTATTCACGGATAGCGGCTGCGAACTTCCCGAGACGTATGAATATTTGAACAGGATTCGGGCAGTTCTTTCTATCAATATAATCCGAATTAAACCCAAGAAGAATTGGGAAAATTATTGGGCCCGCACCAAAGTGAAGAATACAAACTATGGGAATATCACTTTTCTGCCTTCGCCTAAGAATCGATGGTGCACGGAAGTGCTGAAACTAGTGCCTTACGATGATTGGCTTTCTAAGAATTATCCTGAATGTATTATCCATAGTTATGTGGGGCTTCGAGCTGACGAAAAAAGAGATCGAAAAGGCTTCGTATCTCCGAAGACGACGATTATACAGCATTTTCCTTTTATGGAAGATGGACTCATATATCAAGACATAGAACGACTTTTGATTTCATCGGGCCTTGGTTTTCCTGATTACTATAAATGGAGGAAACGCTCAGGGTGTTATTTCTGTTTCTATCAAACCAAGAAGGAATGGCTTGGTCTTTATGAACATCATCCGGACCTTTTTTTTAAAGCCCAGAAGCATGAGACGCCTAATGTTGGTAGCGGGACAGGCTATACTTGGTGTGATGATATTAGTCTAGAAGAATTATTGGAAAGGAAAGAGCAAATACTCTCAGAGCCTGGACAGGAAAATAAGGGTAATCCGAGAGAACCGGCAAAGCTTTCTAAGGTTTTAGCCTCTTTCAGATCCACTGACTTTTCAATAAAAAGATTACGGGAGATTCCAGATGAAACCTAACGAATTTCTGGATGAAATCAAAAACATTATTTCTCCTAGCACCTATTTCAAACCGCATAAATATTTAGCCTTGTTAGCAATTCTAGATATTATCGCTGCAGACATCAAGCCAGCGAATCAATTTAAATTTGATGAACGCTTCAAAAGACAATTTACAAAATACTTTACTTTATATCACGGGCCTGATGACAGGGACCGACCACTAGCCCCCTTCTTTCATTTAAAAACTTCAGGGAATTTTTGGCACTTGAAACCACTTGAGGGTAAAGAAAACGAACTGGCAAAGCTTACGACCGTAGGTTCACCTCGAGAATTATACTCGTGCATCGATTATGGTTATTTGGATGACGAATTATTTGAATATCTTTGCAAGTCTGAAATACGTGATAAAGCTATTCAAGTCATAAAAGAATGTCTGCAGCTCGGCTTAGGGCAAACCCGTAGAGATTCGATGCTTGATAATCCACAAGATTCAGGGCGTAAAATTACTTCTTTATTTGAGCACGAAGCAACTGCCATCCAATCCATAACAAACAGCATCGTTAAGTATAATATCGGCGTAGCGTTATCAAACCTTTTAATTTATGATAATCAAACTAATGATTACTATGAATGTGATCTCATAATAATTGCCCCGCAGGGTATTTATCTTGTCGAGCTAAAGCATTGGTCAGGGAAAATTCGGATTGCCCCTTACAACTGGATTAAAGATGATGTTGTCTATCGACAGGATCCCCATCGCGCAAATCTCTTTAAGGCAAAAATCCTCAAGGGAATTTACCAGCATCAGTTCCGAACTTTCCCTGATATATGGGTTGAATCGGTTGTTGTCTTAACCAATCCTGAAGCAGAAGTTGAAGGTGCTTCGTCTTTGAAAACGGAAAAACATTGCCCTTCTTTCGGTTCGATTGATACTTTTATCGATTTTTTGAAGCACCAACGAAGGGCAAAAGAAGAAAAGTTAGATCATCTAAAAATAGAGCGGGTCGGCCATTACCTTGAATCCCTGCAGCACAGTAAAAGAGAAAAAGGGCATGTGTTTCCAGGATTTGAAATAATCGAGCGGCTGACTGAACGCCCGGATCTCGTCGAGTATGTGGTACGACCCAAGGAAGGCAAGATTCGCAGATCGCAGAGATTTCGTGTCTTTCTTCCTCCTCAAGGAAGCAATGTCCATGAGAAAGAACGCTTTTTAGCACGCGCCAGGAATACCTTGGACGCAATTGCCAAGATCGGTGATTACCCCAATATACTCAAGGTCTGGCCCGTACCGGACGAGACCGGTCTTATCATAGAAGGCTCCGATTGGTCGGAGCAGGGAACGTTGAGGGACCTGCTCAATGACCTTGAGGGTCCTCTTCCCATTGAAGATGCCCTCGGAATTTGCCAGGAATTGCTTGATGCATTAACAGTTGTCCACAAGGCGGACATTATTCACAGGGCAATCAAGCCAGAAAATATTCTAATGGCCAACGGAAGGCCGAAGCTCATGAATTTCGATCTAGCCTATCAATTAGAAATTGGCGAACATGTAACCGTTATACCGGATCTAATGAAACTTAAACGGGATGCTTATACTGCGCCCGAGGTATACCACGGTAGTGATATAGACGAACGTACCGACCTGTTCAGCGTAGGAGTCATCCTTTTTGAACTACTTACCCATAGCTTGCCATTCAAGATTTCGACGGAGCTTGAAATAACAAACGGCCGAATGACGGAAGCCGCCCTGCAAAAGCTTAAGGAAAGGGATATTTCAACAGAGATTCTTGAAGTCTTAGACAGCCTTGTCATCCTTGATCAAAACCAGCGAATCCAAAATGCCGAAAAGACACGAGAAGCGCTTGGCTTGAAGCCGAAAAGTCAGGTTGGGCCTGAAGAAAGAGATTTAAACCGGAAGTTTGATCCCGGAGAGGAATACGATGTTTTTACCGTCGAGCGGCTGCTTGCAGAGGGGCCCATATCCCAAGTGTATTTGGCGAGGACCGTTGGTAATGATTCTGTTGCCCTCAAAGTATTTAACAATGATATTCCCCTCGTGAGGATCCAAAATGAAGAAACTGTCACGAGCGCAGTCTATTCGCCCTACCTTGTCCATGCAAAAAGAATAGGTCATTGGAAGAAAGAACGTTTTTTTCTCGAACTCAACTACATAGACGGGCGGGTCATGAGGGACTTTATCAAATGTCAGGAAAGACCTGACATTAATGAATTCAAACAGGTAGCTTCATCATTGCTGCAGGGCCTATATGCCCTCCACGAACGAAAGATCGACGGCAAAGCAAGCCCGCTCCTTCATTGTGACATCAAACCGGACAATATTATCGTTACACAAGACGGGAGTGCCGTACTCATCGATTTTGGAATAGCCGGGCCGCCTCGTATTGACCAGTTTCAGGGAACTGCACAATATATTGCTCCCGATCTGTTACGGGGTGGAGATATCAAGTTTTCGGAAAATGGCGACCTATACGCCTTAGGGGTAACTCTTTTTGAATGGCTTTATGGTATCCATCCCTCCGAAATACGAACCGAGGGTTTTCAAAATATTGAGGATATCCGCGATGATGTTCCGGATACCTTAAGGGGCTGGATGCTTAAGGCGATATCGACGACTGCAGAAGAACGCTTTCAAAATGTCGAGTGGATGCAGAGAGAGCTCATGGAAGCAGTCCAGGAATCATCGGCGATGGACGAGCAGGAAGCTTCTACTGACCCTAACCTGTTGTTTATTGAGCCCGAAAAAGTTCCACCTACGGAGCCTGTAGTATCGCTACCTCAGCCTGACGAACTTGGCAATCCATTCGTGGCGTATCTCAATTCGCTTCATAATGCTTCAGGAGCCAATGAAAATGCCCTCGCTGAATCTCAAGCCAGAAATCCAAACTTCTGTCATATCCAGGTCCCTTTGCCAGTTACCGATTACATATTTGATCGCCTTACCGATCAAAACGGTTCTCACGTGATCCTTACAGGAAACGCGGGCGATGGAAAATCGACTATCTGCCTTGAGATTTTTAAACGATTCAACGGAATACCTTTCGATCAACCGCTTGCTTCTGACATGAAGGCTAAGGAGATGGTTCGATACAAGGGCGTTAGTATCACCCTGATTAAGGATATGAGCGAACTCACCGAACAAGACCGCCACGATCTCCTTGAAAAAGTTTGTTCAAACGATCAACGCTATTTAATAGTTTCCAATACGGGTAGTCTGCTCAATGCATTCGAAGGTCTTGCCAGAGATAGGACTGAGTGGTTTACGCTACAGAGCGATCTCCTCGGCGCCCTCGACAGTGTGGAGCCGAAAGACATAACGTGCCGCGAAGAAAGTTTTCACATAATCAATATTGGCCGGGTCGACAGTATTGATACGACGATCAAGGTCTTCGAAAAGATGCTTGCCGGGGAACGCTGGCAGAAGTGTGATAACCTGGAGTGCAGGGATAAATGCCCTATTTATGTGAACGTAAGAATGTTGTGCGCAAGCAAATCAGTTGCGCTCAAGGGAATTGAGTTATTTTACCGAAGGCTCTATGAATACGGTTATCGTTTAACAATCCGACAGATGACGGAACACCTGGCGTATGCGATCACGGCCGGTTTGGATTATTATTCCATACAAGAGATATCTTCCCTTGCGCTACGGCCCCCGTTGCGGTATTACCTCTTCTTTAACAGGTTTTTTGGAGACTGCGGCGATGAAGAGGATATTACCTCGAACCAGATAAACGCCGTAAGGTTTGCTCGTACGTTGGAATCGGGATCGAGGCCCAATCCAGGTTTAGATCGAATGCTCTGGATCGAAGAATCTTCCCAACCGGTGTCCTTTGCCGATACGACATTGAATGAGATCTATTTGTACCTCCGGAATGCGGGCAGGGGGATAAAAAATGATAACCTGCAGCCATCCTTGGCACGATTGCAAGTGCGGCGCTTGATTTACTTTTATGGGGCCTTTCAAGACGCTGATTTGGGAAAGCAGTTCGTATCCACATTTCTCGATTCGCCCCTACTGGAAACATATGTGGAATGGCAGAAGACCGGTAAAATAAGATCGCAATTAGAACTGAGGCGATTACGAAGGGGCATAATCCATATCCTTCAAGAGCATTTTACCGGATTACGGCTCCCGGAAACGGCGGGGGACCAAGAAACGCTGTTTATTACACTGAATCGTAGGAATTATGATATCAGACAGACTGCCCAGATCGTGCTTGCCAAAATTTCCGCTGATGAATTTCAACTATATCTAAAACCGGTCGATTTACGGATAGGAATAACACAGCACCGACCCTTTCTCTCTAGGAAGGATTGTGGCATTGATCTCGATCTACCGTTTCTCGACTACGTTCATAGCAGGCATCAGGGAGAAATAGCCCAGCAACTAAAAACATTCTATATTGATCGATTGGAAAAGTTCAAATTAGCACTCTTGGAAAGTACAACTGATAAGAGCAGGGGTGATATGATGCTTGTTCGGTTGCAATTAAACCATCAGTTCAAGAGCCAGAGTTTCAATATAAATGAAGGCATCTTGGAGGTAACGAACTAATGCCGAAACCTTTTCCTCAGATTTCTTTGGATTTTGAAAGCGAAGATGCAAACCCTGGAATCCAGTTATTTGGAAGAAGATTCTATGCAGACCAGACTTTGCTAGAATATTTAGCAGAATTACTTCTCGTCTTAAATTCTCCCAAGCGATTTGGTACGGATGTAATCTTCCAAAAACTTCTCCCCCCGTGGGAAATCATTCAGGGATGGCCCGCGAATCAAAAGTTGGAGTATAAGGCACCAATACGACTTAATCTCAAGCTCTTTGCTTTGCTAGGAGCTTCAAGACTTGATAGCAGGCATGAAAGTCATAAACAGCATTATAAGGATGTGCTTTTGAAGCTAGAAAATGTGATCCGGGCAGAAGGGGTTGATAAACGAGATGTTCTAAAGAGTCTCGAGAATTTATATCTAGGTTTCCAAGGCATTGGTATTGACCGCACTTGGTGTGCGCAAACCATGTTCCCTATTTGTAAGAAATTTCTTTTACAAGAGACTATATGGAATGAAACCATAGCCCGAAAAAAAGGATCATTTTCTTGGGATGATATGCTTAGGGAGTTCAAAACATTGTTTAGTGTTTCTAAACATCGTTTTATGGCACGCGGTGGAGAATTACTATATTTACAACTGTGCAATGCATTTCGTGAACGAAATCCTGAGTTAACCAATTTCTTAAATTTGTACGACCTTGCAGAAAACGAATCAGACGCGCAAGGACTTTTATCGTCTTTAGATGCAGGGTTGCAGGGCATCACTGCGAAAGCACCGGAAGCGCTGGACGCCATTGTCGACTTGATTGACAAGATTGATGAATACACTTGGAACGCTACCAATAGAGACGATAGTTTTATAGAATGTGGTTGGTGCCCTGAAGAAAGTTGGCGAGAAGGATACCTTTTTGCCGTAGAGCTCAGTAGGTTATGCACTGCTATTATTGACCCGATTGAACGCATTGAGCTGCTTATGGTGGGCTGCGGGCTTCAAATATTGAGAAGTCTCTGCGCGCAGACAATGAGGTATTGCAATCCAAATACCCACAAGAACGAGAATAGTTTACCGCTCAACTTTGCTTGGATAATTTCTGATCCGGAAGGTACAGAGCGTACCATGAAGCAACTCTCTCAGCGGAATATGAACGCCTTATTGACATTCATTCGGCGAGCCCTACGGACAAAAGAGATCGAAGATAATGCGGCCAAAAGCCGAAGGACAAGCATAGAAAAAATCTACGATGAAGCAGACACTCGATACGGCCATAAACTCTTCCTCTCCATTGGAAAAAGATTGGGGTTTATAGTGCCAAAGAGAGGGCCGGGAGCGCGTTTTGTCTTAAACGAAAGGATTCTCCGATACCTTGTCCTGACAATGATACCTCCCGGCTCGCGCAGGACATACGAGGACTTCAAGAGGGGCCTTTACACCCATTATGGAATTGCCATAGAAGGGGAGCAGTTGGCCAATGCCTTGTCATGGTGCGATTTTCCGCGGATCGATACCGGCGGGACGATGGGGAACAGCTGGCTTATGGCCATGTTGCAGGCGTCCGGTTTCTTAGTTCATCTTTCCGATGCATGTTCACTTGTTCAAAATCCGTTCTCGTTGGACCAAACTTTGAGTAGCCGGAAGGGAGGTTGATATGATCTTCTATTCCTCTTCTGTAATAGATGCAATCCTAGCACAAATTAAGAATATGTTGAAGACCCCGTCAACTGACGCAAGGGAGCTCAGAGTTATATTGCCTTCCGCCCCAGCAAGGATCGTCCTCACAATTGGTGAGGCATTGGAGGAATACCGCGACACCAAAAAACCGGATTGTCGGATCAAGTTAATCATGAAAACGGCATACAGGTTGGGCCAGCTATGGAGAGCAAGCAACGATCCGGAAGAGTTGGCCCTGTTCGAGGAGATTGAGCAGCGCGGGTGGTATGATGCAGAAAATCATCTTACAGCTGCGAGAAACGAAAAAAGAAATCCCCAAACGGAAGATGTCCTGGTGACCGTATTGATCGGATCTGATCAGGTAACCGACCAGGCAAGTCTTTATGACTTTTATCGGCTTGATTACCAAACATTGTGGGAGCAATGGCTTCAACGCACGTTTTCACCTTGGATAAGACGAAGGCTCAGGGATGCTTCTGTCGAAGCGGAAAGTGATCACATTGCTTTTATAGACGAGATACTCAAGTCACTCGTCGACACGAGTCTTGCCGATATTATCCGGATAAGCGACTTTTTGGAAAGCATCGACCTTTCGCATGCCCAGGATGGCAGGGATGCCATGAGGGTTATCGTAGAAAGTTTGGGGTACTTTAGACTTCCCTCTATGAAGGGATTAATGTCGGCTAAAAGAAAAGTTCGAATTCGCCACTATATAAAGTCTGCCGTGGAATTTTTTAATTATGGAAGTTTTCTTGATAAACAAGGCCGAAAGAAAGCGATTCAAAAAATCGATCAATATTTGCAGTACTTAATAGAAACCGGCAAGGCGGAAGACGTAGATCTCGATGATTTAGGTCGTCACTATAAGATGATTCAAGAATTGATTGAAGATCTGAAGCGTTACATCGAGAAAAAGGATTCGAATGCACAAGCAAATTTGATGTATTCAGATTTTCCCTACATTTTGGACGAGATTCTTGGGTTTAGGAAAAGAAAAGAAAAAGGCAGGGATATAAAGACAAGAAAGTTAACAGGGATGCCCCTTGAAGTTGTTCTGCGATCAGTCTGGATAACTTTGGCTGAATATAAAAGGTGGACGCAAGAACAGGGGATAATTGCAGGCGAAACAATCAAAGAGATCAGGATCCAAGGGAACTTGTTTCGGCATGACTGCGAAGAAAATGACCCGGATATCGCACACCAGCTTTTAAGACAGCTGATCGGAGGTCTCGATAATTATATTGAAGAACACCTTGCGTTCGCACCTAATCCCAGAGAAGCACCTGAGGATACCATAGGAATCAGTTGCTCCCTGTGCCCTTCTATGGAGGATGGTGATCTGGCTTATAATCGGTCTATTAGAGCCGAACCCCTTTTGGAATTTACGGTGTTTATTTTAGGACCCAACAAGGGCGTCACAAGAAAATTCGTTTGGCCTATTCCCAAGAGCCATCCATACCGTAATATGGCTTCCATGTTTTCTTGGGCATATGAACATGCGCTTTCAAAGCACATTAATACTTTGCCCGTTTTCTGCATTCCTTACAGCGAAGAGCTCTCATTGGCAAAAGATGAAGATGAAGTAAATCGAATATTGGTGCAGGCTTTGGAGAGCGAATCGAAAAATATCGTGCATCTTCTTGGCGCCGACGGCATAGACACGCACGACAAGACGTACTCTCATTTGATGGAACTTGCTTATGCTTATGGGGAATTCATTAAGGAAGCCCATGAAGAAGGCCTCTTTTCAGCGCTAAATAATAAGTTCGGTTCACTGGATACGGTCTATCGGAAGACGTACAAAACATTTCTGGTGGACCCTGAGTGCAAAACGAGCCGATTGGGCGCCTTGCTGTTCAAGGCATTTTTTATGGTGGGTGAACGTGAGGACCACCCGACAAGCCTGTGGATATGGAAGGGCTTCGAGCCTTCGGCAATTATCACTCCTTTGCACCCGGCACTCCTTGAGATGCTCGTACACCAACATTCCTTTCTTTCTGAAAGTTTCGAAACTGCGGCACGACAAACGCTGTGGCTATCTAGCCAAAAAGGATTTAACGAGAGGCGGTGGACGGATATCATGGACCTCGCCAAAATACAATGGCCAATATACGGTACGCTCCGCAACGAAGACCAGATCTTGGACACGAACGTAAAGAGTTTCGGAATTTTCCATATAGTCGGTGAAGATAGCTCCGGTGATACCAGCCTGTCGACGAAACTTCTTCTTCGTTATGATACGGGCGACGAGGATGATATATCGGATGAGGACTTGTTCGAAGAAACCAGAGAGTCTCGACTTATTCAAAGAGTTTTGGAAGACTATCGGTCACTGTATGCCCACGCTGACGATGGGTTATCCATAAGCGCCTACTGCGGAGGCCCTGTTCAACCTGTTATAGCAGGTATAGATGCCTATTTGCGGGAACTGGCAAGAATTAGGAGCGGCGATAGACCTTACACTGTTTCGCTCATCCTTTTTGCCGAAACTCAGGATGACACCGCAATGACAAAATGGGTCAGCGCTTGGCGTGAAAGGTGGATTGGTGCAGAGTATTCAGCAAAGTATGACTACTACAGTTGGTGTAAGATATCAGTTGCTCACCGCCTCATTGCCCAGCAGAAAGACCATACATTATTCGAAAACCTGATCTCCCAAATTAACGTTGATCTATCCTTCTTGGTACATTTTGTCCGTGCAGGGGCAGGGGGAAATAAGTTTGAAGAGATTGAGCCGTACGACGCAAGCGGAAAATTCCGAATGTTCCCCGTCTTAGAAAAAGCCTGTTGCTCAGTGGTAGGCGGCGGAATGGATTGGGTACGCGAAAGGATCATCAGCAATCGCCAATTTGTTTTAGGCACCCTACATTCTCAAGTAATGGCACGCTTGAAACTGCCGACACATGTTGCAGAAAAAGATTACATAGTAATGGGAAAAGGCGATTTTGCACCTTGGAAAAGTCTGGTAGACAAACTGCACGCAAGAAGCACCTGGGTAGTGTGTATTGACCCATCCGTAGATGAAAGGTTAATAGGAAAAGAAGATCATAATGGTATTCGGCAAAGAGAAATTATCGGATTTGGGTCTGGCGTTGGTAGCCATGGCGAGCATAACTATACCATATCGACGGATTTCTTCAGGATCGCGCAAGTCCGGTCTAAGATTGCATCGCATATAGCGTCGAAACTGGGGCCTTTGGATCACGAGGCAAGCAACAATATGGCATCAAGTATCATTAGCGAATCTCTGCATATGGCGGGTTTGTCCCTCGTTAAGGCAACGGGGCCATCGCAATACGTCAGAGATTATATCTCGTACGCTTTGTTGCGAAAATTGCTTCCAAGGGATGCCGATGCTTTCTGCGACGAGATTGTCTCTCTCGATGCCTTTCGGCATTGGTTCGATTCGTCGCCAAATAATAACAGACCGGATCTATTGCATTTGAAGGCCACAATAATAGGTGGGCGGTTCCGGATCGAATCGCAACTGTTCGAGTGCAAACTCGCCCAGGAATCTGAGACGCATCTTGAAAAGGCCCGAGAACAGCTTCAGAGTGGTCTGAGCCATTTGGTAGATTGCTTCAAACCTCGTCAAGGCAAGAATGAGGGGATTGATGACAGGCCCGATCAGCGATATTGGTGGCTGCAGCTCCAACGCCTGATAGCGAGCAAGGGACGAGTGAAGTATCCGCAATTTAAAGATGCTATTAATGCCCTTGAGAGGCTGAGTGATGGTTTTTTTACGATTCAATGGAAGGCGGCGGCGGTTACTTTTTGGACTGATTCCGATCAATCAAACATAGCCAGGGTCGCCGATTGGGAGTTTCAAATAGGCGAAAGCTCTCTGATAGTAGGGGTGATATCTGCCGGTCGTCAATTCGTAAAATCCCTGTGCTTGGACAACCTTGATACCTCTTTGCCGCTGGGTGAACAAAGCCTTGATTATTCAAGCATTACGATAGAAATAAAACCTTCGATAGAAATCAATGAAGAGAAACAACAAGCACCGGGAGGTGAGACGGGCAGTGCTTCGGACAACGATTCACAGACATCAATCTCAGACAAGAAACAGGACGTTAGCGAACCCGAGTATCGTGGCACAATTGAGCCGAAATTGCCCCAGAGGATCTTTCTGGGCCAAGGTGTTCAAGGCAATAGACAAGTGTTCTGGGAATTCGGTCACCAGGACTTAGCGAACAGGCATATACTCATATTTGGCACGTCCGGGATGGGAAAGACGTATGCGATCCAAGCCTTATTATGTGAACTCGGTCGGGCCGGCCAAAATTCTTTAATAGTGGACTATACCAACGGATTTTATGACAATCAGCTGGAAACTGAGACAAGAAAGATGTTGAAACCGGTTCAACATATTGTACGGAAGGATCCATTACCCATAAATCCTTTCAGGCGGCAGGAAGACATGATCGGCGAAATGCTTCTTCCGGAAGACCCGTCTAATACGGCGCAGAGGGTTAGCGGGGTTTTTTCCGAAGTTTACGAATTTGGCGACCAGCAAAAATCGGCCCTCTACACGGGCATAAAGAGAGGAATAGAAACGCACGGAAATGAAATGACCTTGCCTTTATTGATTGAAGAACTCAAAGAAATGGTTGACGAAAATCCATCTTCTTTGACGGTCGTAAGCAAGATCCAGCCTTTTGTCGATATGAATCCGTTTGGCGCTGAGGAAGGCGATAATTGGGAGTCCTTGTTTATGGATCAAAATTCCCGCTGTCATATCCTTCAACTGGCAGGTTTTCTAAAGGACGCATCGAAGTTGATCACGGAATTCACCCTTATCGATCTATACTGGTATTATCGTGGTAAGGGCAATAAAGACAAACCCAGGATTATAATACTCGATGAAATTCAAAACCTGGATCATGACCTTGAAAGTCCTCTCGGTAAATTTCTGACGGAGGGAAGAAAATTCGGGATCTCCCTTATTGTGGCAACCCAGACTTTAAGCAATCTTAAAAAAGATGAACAAGACAGACTATTCCAAGCGAGTCATAAATTATTTTTTAAGCCTGCGGATACAGAACTGCGAAGTTATGCCCAAATATTGGAAAACACCACAAATGAAAAAGCTGAAATATGGATACAACGTCTTTCCAGGCTTAAAAAAGGAGAATGTTATTCCCTAGGACCTTCGCTGAACAGTCAGCAGGGGCTCGAGACGAAAGCATTTCACATCAAGATAGAATCTCTAAGATCACGTTTCAAAGATATTGGTAAGGAGAGTGCGACGTAAATGTCATTGCCTATTAACTTTCATAGAACTTTTATTCCGGAAAGACGACTGCTTAATAACTTGCTTCAGTATGCGGGAAACGGTTTGTCAGGAAGCTACCATGACATAGCCGATGCCACCGGGATCCCGATGGGAAAATCAAATGGCAAGGTGCCGGCAATCATAGATTATGCTCGGGGAATGGGCTTAATCCAGTATGATTTGAAATCCAAGAACGGTATCAGGCATCCTGTTCTAACGAATTTTGGTCGAATTGTGTTGCTTGAAGATGCTTTGCTGAGTCAACCGGTAACGCAGTGGATCGCGCACCTCAGTTTATGTCATCCTTCGCATGGTGCAGCGGCATGGTATGAGACATTTGTCAGGGGCAGAGACATATTGGGTGCGTCCTTCACGGTGACCAAGCTCGAGGACTATCTTAAGAACATTTTTGGACCCGGCAGGAATCGGATTGGTCCTTTAATAAGAACTTATCACGACGATGTTGCATTAGGCAAAATAGATCCTTTGAAAAAACTGGAAAAGCAGGTTATTAGCGGCAAGGCCCCAATTGCCAAGAATTACGCAAGAGTTTACGCAGCTTATATTTTACAGATCATCGAAGATGAATTTCCCGGTCAAATACAGGTTACTGCATATGACCTTAATTCAGTTAGCGGAATGTTCGACGCTGCTTCCTGGGTTCAATCGGATACAGACACCATTCTCAATCTCATTGAAGAGACGAACTCGGTCAGGATAGACAGGCAGATGCGTCCATGGATCATTCACAAATTACAACCATCTTCAGAAGTTTGGTCTCAAATTTACAAATAGGTATTAATAAGAGGATTCAATGAAACTTGCCGATTTAATTACTTTCCGTAAAGACCGTCTTTTTCAAGGAGCGGTCCAGATAAGTTGGTTTGAAACTGATCCTTCCCAAAGCAAAAAGGCAGCCGAAAATTTTGTTTTCCACGGGCCTGACTATCATGGTGCAGGCGAATCCGACATAGATACAGCTACTTTTGTCAGAGACATCCTCACAAGAATAACGGGAGAGGATAATTCATCCGACCCCTTCACGCTAGCGATCGCAGGTTGGGGCACGGGCAAGTCTCATTTAGGGGTGACAATTGCTGAACTTTTGAGCGAACCCGACGGAGATACAGCTGAGCGCATTATCGATAACATTAAAGAGGCCGATGATTCAATCGGATCTCTTGTCTCCCATATACTGACGAATCTGGAACAACCTTTCCTGGTTCTTACTATTAACGGAATGCAGGATTTTAACTTGTCACGGGAGATTATTCGGCAGGTTTTCTTACGCCTGAAATTGCATAACCTCGACATCAAACCCTTGGAAGATCTTCGGCCGCGGTTCAAGTCGGCCAAGAGCTTCGTTGAATCATTTTATGAATCGTTGGAAAAAGAATTTTCCGAAATCTTTGGTCGAGATATTAAAAAAGAAGTTTTGCTACAACGGCTTTTAGATCAAGACGAAGAAGTATTTGAGAAAATAAGTCGTATTTTTGAAGATAAAATGGGAACCCCAATCATATCGGTCGGGCAGGAATCATTGCAAGAATTCATGTCGGTTTTACGTAAGACCTACTGCGGCCCCGATAAGGCATTTAAAGGGATCTTCATCATATTCGATGAATTTGGACGCTACTTGGAGTTTGCGGTCCAGAAACCTTATGTAGCAGGCAGTGGAGTATTACAGCAACTTTTCGAAGCCGTACAAGCCGAAAGCGATGTAGTTTCACTATTATGTTTCATCCAGTATGAACTGAAAGCATATATGTCGAGGGTAGCGCCGGAGTTCCGTGACGGTCTAAATAGATACGTCACACGCTATGATTCCGCAACAAGAGTTCATCTTTCAACGAACCTTGAAACGCTTATTGCAAGCCTAATACAGAAGAATGATGAAAAGGCATTGAAAACATATATAGAGAAAAATGTGAGCGAATCCGAGAAGTATCAAACTATGCATAATTTAAAGCAATGGTTCCCGGATTCATCAAAATATCCTCTCTGGATAGACCCAGCGCATTTTTCCAAAATAATAGTGGAAGGATGTTGGCCTCTGCATCCTATGGCAACCTGGTTTCTCTATAAGTTGTCCGCTGCAGGTAAATCTCTTCAAAACCGTTCAGCGCTGTATTTATTGGCATTAGCGATAGATCAATATCGCGCCAAGGAAGTTGCGAATGGATATTGGACACTTCCTGCGACCGCGTTATGCACCGATGATATGATAAATGAATTTATAGCTTCAGAAAGATTCGGGCAGCAGGGCGCGATGGCCCATGCTTACAGCACTGTCATAAATAAATATTCTCATGAATTCAAACGCAAAGATGTTGATGTTCTTAAAGCAATATTGCTCGCGTCCAAAGTTAGTTGCCGTGGCGAAACACAACAGGAATGGGAAATAATCCTAGGCTGGCTCAGCGCAAGACAAACAAAAGAAATAAAAGAAACGATAAAAAGACTTACATCTGAACATAACGTGATCGAATGGAACGATTCCATTCATCAATTCGAGATCATTGGTGATGCTCTTCCTAGGCGTGCTTTCCTAGATGTCCTCGAAGTCAAGATCAGTGAAATATCACTTGATAAACGTGGAGAACTTTTCACAACTCACATTAAGGATTGGCTATCCATTGATCACGTAGAAACAGATTTCGGGATGAAGAATCAGATTACGACACCTGAATGGAAATATACAGTTACAATCTCGACAATACAAATGCTTGGTGGCCACATTGCATATGCCATCCGTAATTGGAGAGAGGCGGTCACACCGGATGACTCCCGGGGACAACTCATCTATTGTTATGTTGGACCTGACAGCGATTATGCTCGGGTTCTCGAAAACAGCACTCTGTTATGGAACTCAACGCTCAAAAAACTTGGCTTCAATGAAGATACTAAAATCCCTTTGCTAGTGGCATTTCTTCACGATAAAGATGGCAATCTAGGTAAATTAATCGCAGAACATTGGATTCTTGCCAATAAAAGCAATGACGAAGATATGAAACGATTTACAAATTTCATCATGGATAGGCAACCCAATGCATTAGAAGAATTGCAGGGAACTTTTAGGAAACTGGAGAATGAAGGATTACTTTTCGCCGGCAATAAGCAACTGAAGCGCGGAATCAAAATCAGAGACGCTCTATACGATCTTTTTAATGGGATATATACTTCCTGCATCCCTTTCCCGTTTGATGGCTTTCATAAAACCAAAGGAGGCGCAGCGAAGGATTGTCAAGTATTCACAACGGAACTTTTTAGGGGTAGCCTCACTCAAAGTTACATCGCAACACGCAATGCCCAGCAGAGGAATCGCCTTGTTTCTGTTCTAAATAATAGTTGGAAAGCATTGGGTTCCGATGGCTTGATAACAACGAAGCCTCGCAACATTTCGGTAGCTAAGATATGCGCTACGCTTGATTCTCGGTTGAAGGCGGGAATATCGGTAAATCTGGGTTCTTTTGCACGTGAGCTTTGCTTACCCCCTTATGGCTGTAACATAGCTTCAGCCGGCATGCTCATTGGTCTATTCATTTGTCCTCGCCATGATAAATTATGGTTTTTAATCGGTAGTGAAATCATACCTATCGATAAGTGGTTGAGTGGAGCTTTTATCGGCAACTATCTTTCACTGAATTACTTGGAGTCAACCGTCATAAAGGCCGTAGACATTGGGGCTACGGATGAATGGAATGATCTCCTAAGTTCGTGGGATTCTGAAAAAAAATATCGCGCACAACTTGATTGGATTTTTAAGGCCTATGAGCTTAAAAAACGAATACCTCTCCCTCCCGATAGATTGCATCACTACGAGTTGCTTGCGAATCGCTCCAAAGAGGCACAAGATGAGCTCGAACGCTGGGATATCGAAATTGAAAAACAGGATGAGTTCCTGGAAAAAGCCTATCAAAAACAAAACGCTGGCAATATATCGAGATGTGGGGCAGAGTTGGCCAGGATTTTGGACCGAATGAATAATAAAGAGGATGCTTGGCTGGACGAAGACTTCTCTCGAGTTGAGGACCTTCTTCAAAAAGCAAAAAATGCAACGAAGCAATTTTTTCCAAGTTGGGTCAAGCGTGAAGTTATTATAGATCTTAAAGCTTGGGGTGATTTTGACCAGAAAATGCGACGCATTCAGCAGAATTTAACGACCCTTGGATTGCCGGAAGAACGAAAAAAATTAGAAGATCATGTTGATCGAATAAGGTCCGATATTGATCAGAATCAACGGATAAAATTCGTTGTTGATGAAGGTAATGCTTTTGCTAATTCGCAAATAATATCTGAATTTACTAAGGTGAAAGACCTTCATAATATCATCATTAAGGCAAAAGAGATATTGGATACTATTCAATCAGCAAGATCAAATAAGTCATCTATCACGATACCACAATTGGATTCAACAGCATCAAGAATTCGCAACCTAAGAGATAGATGCCAGAAGCAATTAGATGCTGACAAAGAACGCGGAGAGCAATTATGGAATAGTTATATATCAAGAATGGGCGACATAAGTGATATTCTGCGGGAAGTTGTGACATTACGAGATCTTTATGAAGGCCAAGAGAAAGACCTTGAGGACTTCAAGACTATAGAGAGTTGCTTGCGAATGATGTCAGATCATTTTCAGGAATATAGTTCCCTTCAACTCAAAGATGAGGAACAGATAGACATATTTGCGACTTGTTTATCGAAAGCAAAGGACGTTTTCGATAACGAAGAGTTGCCTTGGGACATAGAAGAAACCTATAACAAACTATTGGATACATGCAAGATGCAACGGAGGGAACAAGCTACTAGGTGGATTGAGGCTTCCGTACCGGCATCTTCGGCCATTTTGACTCTTGATGCGGTGAATGTAAACCAGATCAGAGCAAAAATGCAGAACCCCCCTGCCTATCTCAGCGAAGACGACCTCATAAAAGTCCATGCGGCCATAACCTTGTGCGATAAACGGCTTGATGAACTCGATGTGGACGGTCTTGTAGTAAAGTTCCAGGGGCTATCCGAAAAGGCGAAAGCAATTTTCCTGGAAAGAATAAAGGAGATGCTGTAAAAATTCAAATAATAACTTAATAAATTCGTATCTTTGGATCTTCAGCACGAACTCATTGAAGCAAGTTTATGATTGGAAGTAAAACATGCAAGGTTGCGGATGTAGGATTAACGGGCGACGGTGACGGGAAGGAGGAGGGAGCACAGGAGAGCATTAATTAGTGTCCATCCGGATTGTGCACAACATTGTATGGAATTTCAAGAAAAAACTTTTCTACACATTATTGAATGCACATGAAAACCAGTATACGGCCAACTACTGACAAAATTACCATTACAGTCAACTATATTTAATTCCTACTGAAAAAATCACGATCAAAATCTACACCTTTCAACCCATAATAAATGGAAATTTTTCATAATTATTGGTACATTGCCGAGGTTTGCACGCACCTACAAGTAAGTATATGGTCTTTTGACTATGATCCTGGATTACCAGTAGGAGGGGTTGAAGATCAGATACAAAGATTCTGATTAGAAAATTGTTTCTTTTGAAGTCTAAAAAACCATTTGTTTGCATCGGTAATCGTTAAACGTCGAGTCTGCCCACCTTGTTGGTTCATTTTTCCTTAATCGTTTTTTTTAATCAAGGAGATTGAACAACAATTTTTGTGAGCGGCTTAACGCTTATCACTGTTCCGGATATTTTCACCTGGGCAAGGTCGTATGCCGCTTGCAACTGAAGCCAGCTTTCGGGACTTCTGCCAAAGGCCTGCGACAATCTCATTGCCATTTCCGGAGAAATGCCCGCATGCCCATTCAAAAGCAGTGAAAGGGTTTTCCTGGTAACTCCGAGGCCTTCAGCCGCTTTTGTAATGGTCAGACCGAGTGGCTCAATGCACAGGTCTCTTATAATCTCACCAGGGTGTGGAGGGTTTTTCATTGCCATAGTTTTTTCTCCTAATGGTAATCAATTAAATCAACATCAATGGCCTGCCCGTTCTCGAAACGGAAAATAACGCGCCAGTTACCCGAAACGGATATCGCATAAAAACCAGCACGATCTCCCTTAAGCTTATGAAAATGCAGGCCGGGAAGATTCATGTCTTCAGCAACAAAGGCAGTGTCGAGCAGGGAGAGTATTTGACGAAGACGTTTTACGAACTCCTGTTTAACCCCCTTTGCCTTATCTTCATAGAAGAGGGATGCCAAGCCTTTATGCTTTATACTGATGATCATATAGTAGTATACCTCATTACGTAACAGGTTACAATATTATAACGGTATAAACAATAAACATAACGGATCATGGTTTTTAACTTAACAGCCGGGAAGTCCCCTTCCGTGAGGTAGGGGATGAGAGGCAGTTAAGTTAAAGTTGACAATGAAAATGAATGTTCCCCTTTTCCGGGGCATCCATTTATAATTTATTTTGTTATCCTGAAAATTTGTCTTATTTTTCTGAATTAGAAAATAATGCATCTCCATATTTAGTTCAGAATCAATTATTAAAGTCTTCCATATATAAAACCATTGATTAGTAATAATCGTGCACCACAAACAAATTTTGAGCCTATTATATATTCGCTCCTATGTCAGATTTGGGTATACCCTAAACTGATGTCAGGCGGTCATACAATTATATGTCAGTTTAGGGTCATTATTGCAATAATATGACATAAATGTTTCATCATCTAAGACCCTATTCTGACATTATTGTGCAAAAAAACAGAAAATATTGAGATGAAATTATTATTGCCGCATAATTACCATACAAATAGTGTAATTAGTCATATGTATGGTAATTCTTACTTGACAAGTGTTACCATACATTATATAGATATTATATAATAATATGGTAATTAATAATGGAAAACATTAAATTGATACTTGATGCTGAATATGAAAATGCGCTGAAGAAAAAAACGTATTATGAAAATGTGCTTGCACAATTGCCCAAGGGCGTCATAATTAAAAAGACGATAAAAGGACGCATTTATTATTATCTGCTATACAGAGATAGAGGAAAGGTCAGATTTGATTATAAAGGGGTGTTGTTATCAGCGGAAGAAATAAAAAGGTACGATGAAGCCAAAATACTCCGGGATGAATACAAAAAACTTCTTACCTCGGTTAAGGCTCGTATAAGATATCTTTCCAAGCTTTTAAGACATAAGGAGGTTTAGGTGAAAGGACAAAATATTGGGTACATAAGAGTAAGTACATTTGAGCAAAATACCGACAGGCAGCTCGATGGCTTAAACCTCGACAGAATATTCATTGACAAGGCCTCGGGCAAGGACACCAAGCGTCCGCAACTCGATGCCCTGCTGCAGTTCGTGCGTGAAGGTGACACTGTTGTTGTCCACAGCATGGACCGCCTCGCAAGAAACCTGATAGACTTAAGGCAGATAGTCCAGAAATTGACCGGTGGCGGTATTCGCGTCCAATTTGTCAAGGAAGGGCTGACATTTACAGGTGAGGATTCGCCGATGGCAACGCTTTTGCTTTCTGTAATGGGTGCATTTGCTGAATTCGAGCGTGCGCTGATAAGGGAGAGACAACTTGAAGGAATAGCTCAGGCAAAAAAGAAGGGTGTCTATAAAGGCAGGAAAAAGGTTCTTGCGCCTCAGCAGATCTCAGCACTTAAGGAAAGGGTAAAAGCTGGAGAGAAAAAAGCAAAAATTGCTCGAGAGCTTAATATCAGCCGTGAAACTCTCTACCAGTATCTGGCATCTTAAGGTAGTTTGGATGTTTTGCCCGCCATTGCCGCGTAAATTGAAAAATGTAATTCAAAATGACTTTCACAAAACCAGCCGGACTCCACGTAAATGTAATAAAACGGGGGATCAGGACGATATGAGGTATATCGTCCTGATTTTGGGGTTATAGAAAACGCCAGTAGTCGATCACTCTACTCGTTTCTGGCGCCAGCAGAAGAAGAGTCCGATTCATTCATACAAACTTCTCGGCACGCATCTTTCTCGGACTGAATCTCAGCAGAAGAATTCACAAATTTAACCGGCTGGTGTTTGCGGGAGAAGACATTAAGCTGAAAAACATCCGGGCGTGCATAATGCCCCACACAATCTATCATGTGTTTTACGCCGACTATGTTATCAAGATTAACCTCAGAGTAAACTATCTGTTCTTTGTCTTCAATGGGACCCGCAATATAATTGCTTATCGGATCAACAATTCCTGATATACCCCCGCCTTCATCAAGTATTCCCTTGTTGCCCGGGTCAAGCTCAAGGTAAAAATCCAGTTCTTCCTGACCGACACAGGAAGAAGAATATACCGCATAAACCTGTCCCTCAAAGGTCATATTTCTCATGGCCACATCGATAATTTTCTTTCTGTCCCTTGGCTGACTTCTAAAATTAGCTCCCGGCCACATTGCAACATGAATTTCTTCACCCATGCTATAAAGGGTATATCGTGAAAGCGGCATAGAGTGTTCATAACATATAAGCATCCCAACTTTACCAATTGACGTATCGCATACCTGGAGGCTCGTCCCGTCACCCATGCCCCATATCGTTCTTTCCTCTCCGGTAGGCATAAGCTTTCTCCTCTGAATGCATATATTGCCTTCCTCGTTTATAAGCACCTGGCTGTTGTAAAGTGTTCCACAATCTTTTTCGACAAAACCGAGGGCAATTATTATTCCGTTCTTTTTTGCCGTTGTTTTAATATAATCCATCTCGGAAGATTTTACTTCCAGAGCATTTGCATATTGTTTTTTGAATAGTTCGAGCTTTTTATTGTTGTTTATACCCATCCAGATCCACCATGGATATCCAGGTACATATGTTTCGGGGAACACAACCATTTTGGCCCCGTTTGCGGCGGCTTCTTTCGTTATAGAAACTACCTTTTCAATTGTTCCTTCCCTGCTGAATAACACCGGTGCTACGATTGTTGTTGCTATTTTATTGATCTTATTTTTAGCCATACCTTACCTCCTGATGAATTATTATGTCCATATGCTGCTTTTCTTTATTAAATGCTTCATGCGTTAGTTTTTGATGCATCCCTCGTAACCATTAGTATCAACCAAAGCACAACCCCAACGGCAAGCGCTTGAGCCGCACCGAACCTCCACAGGACAACTCCTACAACGCCTGCTATTCCGAGATCGAGCTTGTCCCTGGACATCATCATGGCAATATAGCTGCAGGCAAAACCCTGTATAAGCATTGTAGTTGATGCGCCCAGTGCGAGAAAAGGCTTCATCAAAGTAATGAGAGGAACGATAAAGACAAGAATTGGCCACCATAGCTGGAATGAAAGCAGCCCGCCCCATATAGTCGGCATTGCTTCCTTGCCGCCCTTGTACCTTTCGTATACAGACACTGTCACGCCTGCCCACAACGGGCCGCAAGTCGTAGCGTATGGTGCAAAAATCGCGCTCCAGGCATTTCGGAAAGCAGTTATCACCGAAGAACGCGCAATGCTGAAATCTACATGCTGTTCTTTCCTCTCCTGGTTGGCTTCAACCCTTAAGGCGTCAATTATAAGCCAATCGCCGAAAAGAATTATATATGTTACGATAGCTGTTGGTATGGCATTTATCAGGTGTGATACAGGCGGAAAGCCGAACCCAAATATAGACATCGTGGCGAACTGTTCAGCTATTCTGGGCACAAAAATTCCCCACTCTATTTTGGGAACGGGCACTTCTTTAACTATAAGCCCGACGACTGCCCCGACTATCAGGGCCGGCACATAGCCATATCTCCCTAAATTTTTCATAAACTTGTTTGTACCTTGCCATTTTTTGAAGCTTAGAGACCACAGAAGGTAAAATGATATGAATGTTGCGATGCCGATGCTCCATGGAGATTTCAAAAACCTGCCTCCCACCCTCAACTCGCCGGCTATTGCGCTTATTCCTGCACCAAGTACAATGCCCGCACGTAAACCCGCCGGGACGCGCTTGTTGATCCAATCTGCAAGTCCAGTTGGTCCGGTTATAAGACACAAGACGGCAAGAATAAGCTGAACGGAAGCCAGCGCCCACACCCTTTCGGCATGGGCTGCTTCAGGGTATGTTTTTACATATGCGAGCACGACCGGAATCGATGCTGTAATCCACCCAGGTACGGATGGATCTCCAAGCGTCGCCGTTAGCCAGAATACAAGTGTAAACCAGAACACAGCGGTCCACGCCACTTCGAAAGATATCCATGGAAATGCATCCAAAATAAATGGAATGGCTGCCATGGCAACAGAAAACAGAAAAAATGCCTGGATGGTTTCTGCCAATTCCCACCTGTAATGAACGAACGGAATGCGCAGCTTAAAAAGTCCAAGCGGGATGAACGGTGTCTCCTTGCCTTGTTGTTGGCTCATGTCTTATTACCCCCTTTTTTTTGAATAAACGAAACAAATATCGCGTTAAACCCTGATCCCTGCTACAGGAATTTAAACTTACCTCCTCTCTGCCGGTGGCATTTTTTATTTAATATGATTATTATATATAATAATATTGTTGTCAACTATTATTCTATTAAATTTATCATTAATAATTAATTTATTATTATAATTATAGTATAATAATATGTTATTATTAGATAATATAAATATTATAATTCCAGTATTATTTTACTTGACTAATATAATTCTATTAAGCAAAATATACAAATAACGATAGCTAAGCAAAATATTGACATGAAAGGATATAATTATGACTATAGCCGAAAAACTTAAGAAGTTAAGAAAACTTAGGCAGTTGACCACGGACGAGCTTTCAAAACTCTCTGGAGTTCATCAAACAACGATATCGGCCATAGAAAATAAAAGACATGCCTCCCCGGGTATTGAAACAATTGAAAGACTCGCGAAGGCCCTTATGGTATCACCTCTTTATTTTTTTGAGGACCGCTCGAGAACTCCGTTTGATTTAATTGACAACCTTCCAACTGAAATCTCGGATTTCCTTCTCAGCGAAGAATCTCTCCCATACCTTTTGTTGAGCAAAGATGCTTACGCTAAGGGGATATCAAGCAAAACAATTGAACAGCTTATAAAAGTTTTACATGATAATCAGAGCGAAAAACGCTCAACAACAGGTTTAAAAAAGATTACCAACAAAAAAACCTTAAATCAGAAACAAAACAAAAAAATATCAAATGATGATGAGGGGGTAATATTATGATGGGTGTTGAACTCCATGATTTCTCAGGCGAAATAGAGTGGTTTAAACTTGGAACCTCTTTGCTTGTTGATGATAATTATCGTGCCATTGACGATTTGATCCAGCTTGCCTTACCGGAGATAGAAACCCTGGCGGGTATTGTCAATAAAGGGTATATTGATGAGAATGAACAGGTCCCTATATTGAAATCTCTCCTGAGGGATATGCAGCATAAATACGAACAATTGTATATTTCTGATAAAAACGGCAATTATTTTAATGCCGACGGACAAAAAAACAATATAATGGACCGTTCTTATTTTCATCGTGTAATGCAAGGTGCGACAGTTGTAAGCGAACCTATCATTAATAAATCCACAAAAAGGCCCTGTGTAGCAGTTGCGACACCTGTATGGAATAAGAGAGAAATAGTCGGTCTTTTCGGCGCTACCATTACACTGGATTCCATTTCGAGCGGATTAAGATTCTTAACTTTTAGGGGAAAAGGGAAAAAGATTTCCCAGAGAAAAAAGTCTAAAAGTGCCCACAGTCAGACAAGGGCAAAAAACAACGCAAAGATGGAGGCATTGGCTAATTAAATTTATTTAACTGCACCTTTGCTTTACTGCTCAAATCGCTTTTTTCTATTTCAGTGTTATTGCCTTTTCCGGGCAGATTTCCTGACAACAAAAACACGAGATACAACTATTGGCATCCACCTGCGGCAATTGTGTACCCATTGACAACGCCGACACCGGGCATTGCTCGATGCATGTACCGCATTTTGTGCAAAGATCGGGATCTGCTTGCGGTCTCAGCAGCGTTTTGCCATGAAGCGCTGCCTGCATTGTTTCGTTATTGTAAATAGCCTCTCCTCCTAAAGGGGGAAGTTTAAAGTTTTTCAGCTGTTTTATCTCTCCCACAACATCGATGGTACCCAGGTCATAATCTCCCAGGCCTGCTTCTTTTGCTTTTTGAAGGAATCTGAGGTTTGCCGGATCGCACCCCATCATGCTTGCTATAATAGCATCCAGGGCAACTGCGTTGTCGGAGGCCAGGATTAGGCCGATATTTCTCAGTTCCGGGGATGCCGGACCGTTGCCCTCCATGCCGACAACTGCATCAACGATGAAAAGATCCGGTACCCTGATGCGGAATACATCGACTATCATTTCATGAAAACGTTTTGGGCTGCCCGCTATCCTGTGAAGCCTCGCTTTCTGTGCGCCTGGCAGGAAGCCGTAGCTGTTTTTGATTGCACCGGTTACAACTGTTAGTCCATGGGTTTTAAACTTTGGTACACTTATTATGACATCGGCGTCCTGCACTATCCGGGACACGCTGACGCTCCTTATAAAATCAGGGTTAAAGTCAACCTTTGTTGGATCATTTCCTATATTCCGGTAATAACCCCTGGCAGCTTCCATCAGGCCTGTTTTTTCAAATGCGCCCTCATTTGCCCCGTAGCTGAAGAGACCGGGGTTGTCACCAACAACTATTGACCCAGGCCTCATTGATTCAACTTTTTCGACTATAGCTTTTAGTACTGCAGGATTGGTAACAATGCCTTCCTCTGCCTTTGAAGCACGCAGGACATTAGGCTTTATAAACACCTTCTTTCCTGACAATTCGGGGGTAAAAAGCTCGAAGACCCGATCCACGGCTTCATGGACATTTTCATAAGTTGCAGGATAAATCATTACCTTGGGCATAGGCCGATTCCGGTTTTTTTATTATTACAATTAGGTTACAACATCTGATATTATTATTAAATATCTTATTTGACCAATGTTGATAAAAAAGGGCTGTCGCAATCACTGCAATGTTGATTTAAGGTGCTTCTTGATCTATAGCGATTTTATTTAAAGGAGATTAAAAGCTCTTTCCCCAGGCTGTCGGCTATTTTTTTGAGAAATTGCAGAGAAGGATTTGCATTGCCCTTTTCGAGGCGGCTTATGTTACTCTGTTTTGTGCCCACCTTCCGGGCAAGATCTTCCTGCGTCATGTTTTGCTCGATGCGGGCCTTTATAACCTGGTTAATAATCTGGTATTCGGGTTCGAGTTTTTTTACTTCTGCGGCGAATTCCGGATTCTTTAAAAGTCCGGCCTTTACTTCATCCCAGTTTTTCATACAGGGTACCTCCTTTGAAAGTCTGCCATTCTGGCACGGGCAGTCTCCAGTTCCTTCTGCGGCGTCTTTTTGCTTTTCTTAACGAACCCATGCAGGAGAACAGCAATTCTGCCTGCAGGCATATAATACAGTAAACGGGAAATATTGCCTGCAAACTGTATCCGGAGCTCCCGGATACCCTGATAACGCTCGCCCTGGATCTGTTTCGCACAGGGTTCTTTCAGGTTCCTCCCGTGCTCCTTTAAGAGTTCGATCTCCCAGTACACCCTGGCTCCGTGCTTCACGGAAAGAGACTGTATAAATGTTTCAACTGGGGTCTCGCCCGCCTCCGTTTCATAAAAAAGAACCTTTATTATGTACACTCATATCATATATGATATGTTATTGCATATAGAAGGGGATGTCAGAGATGCACTGAAACTTTATTAAGCATGGCGGTTGAAAATGAAGGATTATTTCGGAAACATGTTTGTGAATGTTATAGTTGTAAGCAATACACCTGAACGGGGGTCAAAGGAAGACATACATTAATTAAGTTAGAGCTCGCAAATGATAGGTTTTTACAGCAACTTTCAACTTGTTATATGCAATAGCAATGCAGTGGAATAATGAATTTGCCTGTTATTGTGAACACCTACAAGTCGCGCATAGAGTCTTTTAGCGTTGATAGTGGATTACCAACTGAAACGAAGCATAACGCATGGCCATCAGCTGCTCGGCTCTGCCGCAGCGGCCCGCATGCCCTGGTTCGGCTCTCACCGCTGGTGAGCATCTTTCTGTTTGAGGTTTCCCAATTAGTCTTCAAGGATTCTACAGGTTGAGTCCCGGGTGAAAGGCCGGATTAAGAATATATGTTAAGCTACCCTTCGCCTTTTTTGCGACAATGTTTAGCAGCTTCATATCGTAGCCAACCTCGAAGATGTACCGTGGAGGTTCCTCACCAGATTTTATGCCGAAAAATCCGTAGTAGAGCATGAACTGTATGACCTTTTCAGTCATGTCGGCGGGCACACCCGCGCCACTGAGGATGCTCTCCAGCTTCCCCGGTTCGAATTCATGCCCCTCACCAATAAAGTGATAAAGGAGGTCTGTTTCAGCACCGAGGATGTCCGTCAGCTCTTGATCCGCTTCAGTGATCAGATCAATTGAGTACGCACGAAGTCCTTTCTCCAGATCTATTTCTTCAATGCGTGAACGCTCCAGACCAACTGCAAATCCACGACAATGGGTCAAGAGCTTGATAATATTACGAGGACGCATAAGCGACCGATCGATCAGATACTGCGACGTCTCTTCACCGTGGTAATGACTGATACAGATCTGAGACCAGACCCGTTCGAACGGAGTGTCATCCGACAACGAATTGCGAATAAGCCTACGCCTAAGCATTTCCCGTAACAGGTCTGGGTCTGTCCAATCCAGAATGGCGCGACTTTCCTTACCATAGTCCGCTGAAGCCTCCACGAGCAGTTGATAGACGTCGTTTCGGACGAAAACAATGCAGTGAAAGTCGTGTCCAAAACCTTGTACATCTCGTTGAATCTTGCGCGCGGCATCGATGAGGCAACGTAGAATCAGCACGTCCCCCGTCGTGAGGCCGTGTGGTGACCAGCCCTTATCAAGGTTATCGAACAACACCCAAATGCTGTCCTTAAACGCCAGATAGGTCGATAAGGTGTCTCGAATATCCCGGATATTGCGCTTATGGATTAGTTCCGTAACATCAGCTGCAGTCAGTCTCTGATTGCTCGCCGTGCCGAAGCGGTCCTTGAAATCATCAATCAATTGTTGGGACAAGCTGATGAGCCGTTCTGAGAAGTCACCTTCGCCAGCTGCGCCCGAATCGTACACTTCCACGAGCTTTTGATAGGGTTCATAAAGGCGCCTGTCGCGCATATGCCGCTCACGATCCTTTTCAAGTACCTTGTAGCAGATCTCCAAATAGAAGAGATATTCGAATAGTGCTGTTATAAGATGGGTCTTGGCGCCTTCAGCGAGATAATCGAGCACATCCTCCTTCAACCGGATCAGCTGGTATCCCTCCGGTTTCAAGTCGACAATGATGTTACGGACATTTGCCCGCTTCTCGTTTCGAAGCTGTGAGAAGAGTGCTGTCTTCCCAGTCCCCTTTCGTCCCACGACCATATTGACCTCTCCGCGAGCTGCACGTTTGTACTGATCAGTCCTGAGGTAGTATTCGCCGAGAGTCTGAAATTCGTTCTCTGCGACCGAGTCTCCGATCGAAAGCTCTGCCAAAAAATTGCCTTCCGGGAGTGGAAGGGGATTGTCCATTTGGAAACGCTCAGTAATATCCAATGCGAATGTTGCGATAGAATTCGCTATGTCCTCTTGGTTGTTGAAGGTTTTGACTAAGTCACGAACGTCGAGTGGGGTTGGGCCGTCGCTGGGCTGGAGGATAAGAGTGAGCTTACCCATGGCAACCGATAGCCCAGCTACGAAGGCAGCTCGGATGTTGTGAACTTCCGCATCGGCGAATTGTGTTGATAGGAGTGGAATTACAGCGCCGAGACAAGACGAAATGTCATCGATTGCCTTTACAGCCGACAGTCGGACATCGTCTGTAGGAAGATATCCCCTATATCCCAAACGTGCCTTCTTAATCCTAGCAGTGATCGCAATCATAGCCCAGTTAGATTGGGGTGTTTGCAGGACGTAGACGGGCGACTTGAGGTTAACTTTCGATCGAAGCGGAATCCCGCCATCTGAACGATAGCTCTTCAATAATTCCGATAGATTTTGCTCGTTGATGTAAGTATCAAATCCAAGCGTGTCGAAGATGCCAATCTTGTTTGCAACAAGGGTATTGGCTTGGGTGATGTTTCCATCACGCGTGAGATAGACCCGCTTCCCAAGGCCAATGGCGTATCCAATCTCAAATGTCACATTAAAGTTCATCGCAGTGATATCGGCAACAAGAATATCGGCGCTTGTGATGCCATCGAAAATTGGATCCGTCAGCGGCCTTCCCGATATATCATTTTCTTCCCATAGGTGAAGATCTAGATCACGACGAGTTGCAGATAAGGTGCTTTTGGCGGCATTGATCACTTGCGTGACATCTGTAACGGATGATGGGTATGCATAGAACACTTTCATTAGATAGCCCCTCATATTCTCTTCAAATTTTCATCATAGCCGAACACCAACATCAGCGAGAGGCCCGCTTTATGGCCGATTCGCTGCATGGCGTTGTTATGTCATTCAAAGCTTTTGTGATCGTTTCAACTATCTGTTGTCCACCCCACTCTCTTTGAGATTAGGCCCCGCAGCCTCATAGCGAGCATAGTCTTTAAGACCTCAATATCACCATTGTATTCGATATGAGGTTTGTCTTTGAGATCAAAAGGAATGTCCTTTAGGTTGTCAGCGATCAGAATAACCGGTTTGTTAATTGCATGAGCATAACCAACCTCATAGAAAACATTGGGATTCTTACCTGTCATTTCAGCAACTATGAAACGAGCCTTCTTTATATTTTCGAAGATTGTGCTCAATATAGAATCGGTAAAATGTTGCTCATCTACTCTCTCGCAAGTAAGCCCACAGCTTTCAACACAAGGCTTTATTCCTGAGAAATAGACATGATCAACCTCTTTGGAGAATGGCATCAGCACAAAAACGAAGCCTCCAAGGTATTTTGATTTGAAGCGAGACAATTGGGCGTCAAATGTCCACCCAATATCGGATAACAATTCCGGAAGCTCAGCTTCTTCTGGTGCATCTACATGAAATACAGCGTCGGCTATAAAAAAGTCATGATGAGTAAGCTCCTCTGATTCAATATTCTCGCCTGAAGTAAACAGTAGTATCGAACAAAACTCATCAATTTCCCGTATTTGACGAAGGAGTTCTAAGCCAAAAGTCAGCGACATTAATACGACGTGGGGTAAAAACTCCTTTACGGTCTTAATAGCGTCTTTTGAAGAACTGACGCAGAGAGTCTTGTAATGCCTTTTTGAATAATGATCTTCGAGAAACTGGAGGATCTCAGTGTCAGGCGCAATGATTAGTAAGCGGTTTCCGTCTTCAAGGTACCGACTATATAGGTCCGTTCTATTCATAGACATAACAATTAATCTGCTGCAAGCTATAATTTGTAAAATACTATGTTTAACGGGTAGTATTGTCAAGGACAATGACGTTCTTATAACAAACTTATGAAAATAAAACCGCATGGTATCAACTGGATATAGGGTGCCGTTACAAATGCACAAAGCAACATAATCCTAAAACATAATGTTATATTGCTCACTGCATAACATTAAAGTTTATTATTTACAGGAACGACAGATTCAAGCTGAAATATTCACGCTGTGGTTATTGATTGCCGATTGAAATGTAGCCCATTCGACAACCTTGCCAGATTGTGTAGTAAGGAAGGCAGCCGGTGTCTACGTGCACTGAAAATTGGCTGGCAACCAGCACTACATATCTACCCGTTATGTGCAATATTTATGAACGGGAAAAGAGAATTTATCTGTTATTACGGCACCTGCAAAGCAAGTATAGAGCCTTTTGATTGTGATCGTGGATTACGGATTGAACGCTCGGCACAAGCGGAAGTAGCCCGACTGGGCCGCGATCCGCTTCATGCAGTTGTTATGTGAGTTTCTTTATCATTGGCTCCCAGTTGTTTAAGAACTCTGTGAAATCTCTGTTTTCGAGATCGGGTTTATCATAATTGTCATCAACAATTGCGTCTGTGTCTGTTTTTCTTAACCCTCTTGTTTCCCAGCATTTTTGTATTGCCCCTTTAGTGACCCAAAGGTAGGTTTGAATTGGTTTTTCATTCGGATGCAGAATATCAAGTCTTTTTTTTAATTCTGCAGGTCTAATAACCACATATTGCATGTTTTTCTCGTTAAAAGTATGTAATGCAAATATCCAGAAGTCTGCAACAAATACTCCAATCTTTTCTCTGTTTAGTGTCCACCACCCACATGATATCAATTTATGTTGGTATTCTGGCCTTCCGTGCGTGACAAGAAAGTCTTTTGAAAATTTAACTTGGACAGATGCAGTTTTTGTATTTTGAAGGTTTGTTATTAATAGATCAACCCCAGTGTCTTTTGAGGGTACCCATACATTGAACTTTTCGCCTGCTTTATTTGTTAAGTTTTGTTCGATATGAGAACCAACAAGATACTCGCCAGCATGAATTGTAAAAATTGGCTGCATTTTTCTCCTTTTTCACATAACATGGCCATCAGCGGGAGGCCCACTTTGTGGCCGATTGGCTGCACACACTTGTTATGCAATCATATGTTTTCTGCCTATATTGCAAAGTTCGATGATCTTAATTTCAAACGGGTAATTTTCATGCACTTGCAATCTTGAAAATTCCGTAATACTTTTTGTAAGGATGTCTTTTGCCTCCTGCTTTTCTTCAAAACTATTCCATGCTGCACCCATCGATGACCAAAATAGGCTATAATTTTCTATTCCGGTTGCTTCGTGGTCCATGACCCTGAAAACTTTTGGAAAAATAAAATGCCCAAGTTTGCTTGGAAAATTTGGTGATGCAGAGTTTTTAATCCATGAAAGCTGTTGATATAAATCTCGTATCTCATTCCAATTAAAATCAAGAAAAACCGGTTCTTTGTCAACTTTGCCTTTAATGTCGGTATATAGCTCTTGAAGTTTGTTAAGAATTTCCAACCCTCTTTCCTGTATCTCCCACTTTGTGTTGGGGGGTGTCTTTGACCTTATAGCTCGCCAGGCCCACAATCGATCTACAGTATTTCTCCACCACCTTTCTGTCAAACCATTTTTTCTCAAATCATAAAGCTCATGATATACTCTGTTATGAAAATCTTGTGGCCATTTCTCCGCCTTTTCTTTACGCCACCAGTTAATCCCTTTTTGAAGGTCTTCTATTTTGAGATTCACAATTCCCCCATTTTTTGTTTTTGCATAACGTGTGCTTCACCCTTTGCCGCAATGGGCGGCAATAGGGCGCAAGCGATTGTTGGGCAAATCCTTGATTTCCTTGTATCTAAAACAATCAGTGGTGTGATCGTTCACCATGCCAACGGCTTGCATGAATGCGTAGCAGATCGTTGAGCCTACGAAATTAAACCCTCGTTTCTTCAGATCCTTGCTCATCATGTCGGACAATTTAGTCTTCGTCGGAAGCTCCGCCATAGACTTCCAAGCGTTCTGCTGGGGAACCCCATCGACATAGCACCAGAGGTATGAATCCAGAGACCCGAATTCCTCCTGTATTTCGATGACGCCTCTGGCGTTCTTTATAGCCGACTCAACCTTGAGGCGGTTGCGAATAATGCTGGCGTCGGAGAGCAGGCGTATCACGTCTGCTTCTATGTACCTGGCGATCCGCTCGCAATCGAACATATCAAACGCCTTTCTGTAGTTCTCTCGCTTCTTCAGGATTGTAAGCCAGCTCAAGCCCGCCTGTGCTCCCTCCAGAATCAGGAATTCAAACAAACGGCGATCATCATGAACAGGCACACCCCACTCGTCATCGTGATAGGTGATGTAGAATGGGTCGTCCCCGCACCATTTACATCTCTTTTTCATATCTCTCCCGAGCCTAACGCAGAGGTCAGCAACGTGGCCACATTTGTAGCCGAGTTAGCTGGACCCATTCGTTAGAGTAGTTGTCGTTGTTATTCATCATTGGACCTCGACCCACTGACATCGCTGCTTTTCTCTTCTTGTACTGTCATAATTATGCCGGAGTTGGCATCCGTGTTCACGCGACGTTCTTTGATGTTTAACTGAATCAAATGCTGTGAGGAACGACTGCTGTTACGAAGGGACTTGAGTACTGCATTTGAAGGTATGCCCATGAGGTTGAGGTATAGCGCTCGTAGAAAGTGGCGCAATCGCACGTTGGCGTTATAAATGCCTTGGCTGTCGAGGACGTTGGCGCGCAGTTCTTCATCCCAATGCGTGTAGTAATTGCGCGTATCGATCCAACTGCGGGGGGCTTTGCCATCATTCCCGAGAATTGTTCTTCCTATTTCCTCCGGCAGACCTTTTGCCAGTTCGTCAAGCCTCTTGCGCAAGGAAAGCTGATTGCCATAACGGATGCGCGATCGCAGTGCGTCCTTGTGGTCGGACCCCAGCCCAGCTGGAATCGTATCCCCCAAAGCTTTCTTGACCAACTCGTATTCGCCGTCATCTATATAGTTTCCGAAAAACAGGGCACGATGAAAGCCTTCCAGTGCTTGCATTAGAGACAGGAATTCTACGTGCAGCCACAGCTTGTCCGATGCTAACACACTGTTTGCAAGCTGAATTGGCATCAACAGTTTGCCGTACTCCTCGAACCAACGAATCGCGACTTCGGTCAATTGAATCCCCATTTCTCCTCGCGGCATAAAAAACTCATGTAAATTGAGGTAGGCACAATACTTCTTGTCGCGGAAGGCTACCATCACGAATGTTTCCTCGTTTGCCTCGCCGATCGATGCCTTGATGCAATCTGGCGACATCGGAGAACCCGCAAGGAACGATAGCATCGAAGAAACCTTACCAAGCTGCTCGAAATACCAGTAAATTCCTTGAGGAGTATCCGGACGGATAGCTACCCAAGCCGAAACAGTGACCGCAATCGAGGTAAATGGGTCGCAATTTTGTTGCCAGGTGAAATACCAATCCAGATTGGCATTGATACATGAAATTCGGCTGGTCTCTTCGGTCATACCACGCACACGATAGGAACCGGTCGTAGTGCCAGTTGTCTCCTCACGATCAATGGATTGGTTTATGACCGGTACTGACAGCCAAACTTGGAGACCTGGCACGCGAAAGGTCATCTCACGGTAAGAAAAATCTTGAGGCATATGTGCGCCGATCAACACCAGAGAGGTAATAAGCTTCTCGGGGCGTCTTAGGCCACCCGATCCGAATTTCATAGACCAGGATGCCTGCTGCGCGTTTAACAATGTCACGGCGTCCCCATCATGTGTGATTCCGTAGACGGCGGGATAGGTTGTAAGGGGATCATCGAAACGAATAGTACCCTGACGCAGTGGCATGAAGCTTTCGTGCAATTCGAGCTCAGTTTGCTCGGGAGTGTAGCGAAGTATGCCCGCGATCTTCCGGTCAGGATTTTCGGGCAAATACCATTCTCCAGATGTTTCAAAAGATTCGGTAAGACAACGATCCGCCATTTCTCAATCCTCCCTTGGCTCTAACACCATGATGAGCCGCGACTGTAAGGAGTCAGCTCCATCAAGTTGTTGGCTCTCCTTCTTCACTGGTTTTCGGCATGGTTTCTCGGAGTGCCTCTGAGACCAGACCCCGGTACTCGCTCACGACATGGTAGTTATTTTTTATCTCACCATGTTCTCCGCCAGTTTCAAACTCGATGGCTTGTCTAAGGTGAGCGTTCAGCTTTTTCGTAAGGAACTGTGATATGTTGCTGAGATAGCGGCCAGCTTGACCTATGTCTTTGCCCACTCCTGCCTCATAAAGCCCCTGCCGTACTTCTTCACGATCGTAGGTCCTATCCTGCTGAATAATGATTTCTATGAACGCCCTAAGCCTTGGAGTTAAGTCGCTTGGCCGAGTCAGAGACTCAACTATCCGCTGTTTGAGGTTGGCGGGTTCGAGGTTGGATTTCTCCATGGAGAAGGAGCTTTTCCCCGGGCGCCTCTGCTCCTTTTGTTTGGTTTCTTTCTTCTGGATGTAGGTTTTTGCTTCGGGTAGTGGGATTATTATGTCTGGGTTTAGAAATAGGCTGCCATCGGTGTCCTTGTGCGGGGTCAAACGAATACACTCAATATTGATCTCAGAGTCCCTTAGCCAAAGGACTGCCGAGACGACTTCAGAATTGAACTCTTTTGACACCAAGATAATCCTCTGTTCTTGGTTCAATTCTTCCAACTCACAATCAATAAATGCTTCAATCTTCGCATGGGCATCGTCGTCGTCAGCGCCTAAATACTCAGCAAAGTACTTGTATATTTCGTCTTTGGTAAAATTTGCGCAGTAGGAGGCGTACTTGATGGCTTGCCACTCGATGTCCGTGCCAGAATCATCTCTCTTTAGTTCAATTACCACGAGAGCGGCCTTCTTATCGACAGCCAAAAGATCGAGGCGCTTGCCTGATGGCAAAATCAATTCCTTCCCGATGAGTAAAAGTGGTTCTCCAAGTATCTCTGGAGTGCCTTCAATCCATTCTTGAATGTCAAATCGTTCTTTGAGGTTTAAAGCACTGAAGGAAGCAACGGGAACTTCAATCAACTTCTTGTTCGCGATATCAACTCTATACATCTTCGTCCTCCAAGTTCTGCTCAGTCATTTGAAAGCCAACGCCAGCATGAGCGGGAGGCAAGTGCCTTTTGTTGCCGATCCGCTCCATGCATTTGTTAGCGTTTTTCACCTACCGAATCCTATAATCCTCCATGATTGCTCGAATATCAACACTAATCTCAGGAAAATGATAAACTCCACCTTCCATCCATGACCGCGTGGAAGCAATGTTTGTCTTGTTGAGGATAAGAGATAGCGCCTCGTCGTGAGGATAGAGGTACCACGCACCGCCGTCTGGAAAGGCTACATATATATCTTTGCCTTCGTAAGCTTTAGAAAAATAGAGTCTGCCTTTTAACTGCACTTTGAGAAAACGAGTCCCGTCAATATGTTGGGCTATAAAATCTGCGCTCTGCCAATCGTTGCTGAGCCTAATCGTTACAAAACCATAGTCGGCAAGAATACCGGAAAGCTTTTGAAAGTTGTATGCCTCCTTTTGTTTTGCATTGAGAGTAGAATATTGTATCTTTTCAAGTTTCATAGTCTAATTCCTTTACGCTAACGATTAATAAATTAACTCTGTTTTTCTCGATATTCCATTAACATCATAAAGGTAAAACAGGCAAAAATATGCCATATATTGCATAAAAACAGATCGTAGCATGGCTATTGCTGATATTACGTAGAAAAAAAGAATATACTTTTTTGTAGGAAAATTGGCAGAATTCTCCGGAAAGAATACTGTGAGAAAATTTTGCGGCCTTCTTTTTGAACTTATAAATTTTAAGATATCTGTTCCCTTGAACATCGACCCCGCCTTAAAGTTCATTATCATACAAATGTTTTTCAATTTCAAACAAAATAACGTTTGATTGTGGCACTAATTTCCATATGAAACTTTGCACTGTAATAAAAATTACCTTATGCACGCTTTCAGGAAGTACATTTTTAGCATATGACTTTTTCCTATGGTCTTGGACTATCAAATGAAAGCATGGTTTTGTAAACGATATCCTGGGCGTATAAAACGAGACACCAATGCTTATTCAAATTGCTCCATAACAGCACTTCAAGCTCTGAAATTGGCCATTTATGATATATAGACACCTTATTCCAATAGGTTAATTTGGTCCGACCCCAATTTAATTTTTCTTTTCAAGGCTTTTTCAACGGTACAACGCTTTAAATCCTTGTTCTGAACAAGGACCAGTTCATAGTCGACAATAAGTCTAATCTTTTTATCGGTTATATTGTCTCTCATATATTCAATGAGTTTGTTAGCATTTGCCATTTGGTTCGATCTCCGAAACAAGTCAACAAGTATGATAGCATTCATTTCGTATTGATCCACAATTTTCTTCTCCGCTCTTACTGTAGCTTCCAGTGATTCAGCGGCCAGGCGCCTGCATAAAACAGCCCGGTCATCTTTTTTATCGTCATCACATGCCCATGCCGCACGAGTTATAATCAAATGTTGTGTTTAGAAACAAAAAAGACGTATCCTTTAGTATCATCAACAAACACCAAACCCCTCGCCATAGGGGTGAAAAGGAGGATACGTCTTATGAAACAGCATGAACCAGT